>Ga0272445_1001209_pt1 | contig 20876 bp, 18 predicted proteins | sample YNPCB0031_FD_194404 | JGI IMG/M metagenome (GOLD analysis project Ga0272445, IMG submission 194404) | Hot spring sediment microbial communities from Yellowstone National Park, WY, United States - YNP-CB-003-1 | ecosystem: Environmental > Aquatic > Thermal springs > Hot (42-90C) > Sediment... | reverse complement strand
CGCGCGGACTTCGACACGGAAATGCCCTGGACGGAAGAGGCGGCCTGGGCCATCGCCCGGTTCATCCGCGCGCGGTGCCTGGAGAACCCCGAGATCCTCCCGTTCTCCCCGGAGGCGGTGGCCCGGGTCGTGGAATACGCCGCGGAACTTGCAGGCGACCAGCGCAAGATCTCCACGCGCTTTGCCGCCCTCACCGCCCTCCTTGAGGAGGCGAGCTTTTGGGCCAAAGAAAGCGGCGCGGAAAGGGTGGAAGCCGAACACGTGCGCTTGGCCATCGAAAAGGGGAGAAGCCGCCACTCCCTTCTTGCGGAAAAGGTACGGGAGTGGATCCGGCGGGGGAAGATCGTGGTTCAGCTTTCCGGAGCGGCCGTAGGCCAAGTGAATGGTCTCGCGGTCGTGGATTTAGGGGATTTCGCGTTCGGCCGGCCTCAGCGCGTGACCGCCAACGTTTTTGCCGGGAAATCCGGGGTCGTGGACATCGAACGCGAAGCGGAGCTCGGGGGAAAGATCCATACCAAGGGCGTGATGATCCTCAAATCCTACTTTGGCGAGAAATTCGCGACCAAAGCTCCCCTCAGCTTTTCCGCAAGCCTCGCCATGGAACAGGCCTACTCGGGCATTGAGGGCGATTCCGCCTCCGCGGCAGAGCTTTGCGCTCTCCTTTCGGCTCTATCCGGGGTCCCCTTCAAACAAGGCATTGCCGTGACCGGGGCCATCGACCAAAAGGGCAATCTTCAGCCCGTGGGCGGGATCAACGAAAAAATTTATGGGCACTTCCTCGTGTGCAAGGAGTTGGGGCTGAATGGGGAGCAGGGGGTGGTGATCCCAAAAAGAAACGTGGACGAGCTCATGCTTCCTGAGGAAGTGGTGGAAGCCGTTTCGCAGGGAAAATTCCACATCTGGGCTTGCGACACCGTCGAGGAGGTTTTGGAGCTTCTCTCCGGGATGCCGGCGGGGAAGCCCGACGAAGACGGCAATTATCCCGAGGGCACCCTCTTCCACCTCGTGCAAAAAAGGCTCGAAGAGATCCGGAAAAAAGTGGAAGAAGAGGAAGACGAGGACTGAACTTACTCCTCCCCGGGAGCGGGAAGGGTTTCCTTCCGAAGAAAGCGCGGGACGACTTTGCCCCAGAGGATGAGAGGCAGGCGCGCCCCGATTTTGGGCTCCCCCGAAGTTCCTGAGCTGATCACAAATCCCAAAGGCGTTTCCGGCTGTGCTAAGTCCCGGGGAACCAGGGCCATCCCCACTTGGCCTTCCTCCAACACCACGCAGCTTGTCACTTTGCCCACGACGGTTCCCGATTTGTCCACCACGGGCGTCCCGGCGCGGACCGGCCGCTGGCCCGGCTCGATGGCAAACCGCACCACTTCCCTCTTCCAGTCCGCTAGGGCCTTGAGGTATGCGCTTCTTCCAATGAAGAAGGGTTTGTGGAGCTTTACGTAGGGAGCGAAGCCCGCCTCATGGGGGAGGATTTCTTCAGGGCCGGAAAGCTCGTGGCCGTAAAGGGGAAGGCCCGCTTCCGTGCGCAGGGAATCCCGGGCGGCAAGGCCGCAGGGCAAAAGCCCCTTGTCCTTTCCCGCATCCAAAAGTGCTTCCCAAATCTTTTCCGCCGCGGATTTGGGCACCAAAAGCTCGTACCCCAAAGGCTCGCCGGTGTAGCCCGTGCGGGCGCAGAGGATCTCCGTTCCCAAAAGGGAAAGTTCCAGGAACTCCGTACGGCGGAGGGCCACCAGGCGGTGCTTGTCCCGGCCGGAAAGGAGCCGCACGAGGATGCTTCGGCTTGCCGGTCCCTGCAGGGCCAAATCCACAAGCCCTTCCGCTTCCTTCAGGTTCTTCAGGGTTACCGGGCCGTCGGGCTCAATCCACGGCCGCTCCAAATCCAATAGGGCCTTTCCCTCGTTCACCGCGCAGAGCCAATCCCAGTCTTTGAGCTCGTTGGCGGCGTTCACGATGAGGATGAACCGGTCCGAAGAAACCCGGTAAACCATGAGGTCGTCGATGACCTTTCCCAATGGATCGAGGAGGAAGCCGTACTGCGATTGTCCGGGATGGAGCCAGCCCGCGTAATTGGTGGTGACGAGGTTCAGGAAGCTCTCCGCATACCGGCCGGAGACCTCGAAAACCCCCATATGGCCGAGGTCAAAGAGCCCAGCGCGCTCGCGCACGGCCCGGTGCTCGGATAAGGCCGAACTGTACCAAAGGGGCATGAGATAGCCCCCAAAGGGCGCCATGCGCGCGCCCGCCCGCTTATGCCACTCCGTAAGGGGGGTAGGGGAAAGCTCCCGCTCCGGGGCTTTCGCCTCATACAAAACGCGTTTCCCTTCGCCCTTCAAATCCTTGCACCCGATGAAATAGGGTTTTTCTGGGACGAAAACGCTCGGTGCCTTTTCCCAAATTTCCTCCGCCTTCCCTTTGAGCCCCAAAAAGAGGTCCGGCGCTTTGCCGCCTTCCACGGAGATCCTCTTTCCGTCGAGCACGAATTCCGTGCATCCTGCGAAGTCCTCCACCACGGCCGGGCCCTGCACTTTTCGGAAGACGTCCTCCTCGTCAAAGAGTACGTATCCATCGGAGAGCGCAGAAAGCCATTCCTTCAAAGCCTCCGCGCGATCGTGGGGTGCGAGGACCAAAAAGCGTTTCCGACCAAGTTCGTCGTCGGGCATCCTCCCGATCACCGCTTCGGAAAGGATTTCTCCAGTGGGCGAAAGGAAAAGGCCCCGTGCGGCTTCCCCTGGGGCAAGTTTCAGGATATGGGCTGTGGAGGCCTCGTGGAGGAGGCAATCGGCGCGGCCGGCACGCACAAGGATCGCCTTGGCTCCGTGGGGATTCCCCGCGGCCACCCTCGCCGGTTCTTTGGCCTCCACTCCAAAGCGCGCGAGGATTTCCCGCACGCGCGCCTGGGCCTCGCGCAGAACCGAAAGCGGAATCTTCCCGCGCGGAAGAGGTCCCCTAACCCCGGGGTAGAAAAACGGGCGAATTTCGGTGAGGACGAGGCGGGTAATTTCTGCGATTTCCCGCATTTCCCGCTCGCCCATCCCCCGCTGGGTAACCCATGGGGTTCCGTACCGGATTCCTCGGGCATCCGCGGCGGAAGTATCACCGGGGATGGTGTTTTTGTTGGCCACAATTCCGGCAAGGTCGAGGATGCGGGCGGCGATCTCGCCCCAAAGGGGGTTTCCGTTTTTGGTGGCGATCGCCCGAAGATCGAGGACCAAAAGATGGGTGTTCGTCCCGCCGTAGCAAAGGCGCAGGCCCTCCTTTTCCAAAAAGGAGGCCAAAGCTTTGGCATTCTCCACGATTTGGAACATGAGCCGCCGGAACTCCGGGGTCTGGGCCAAAGCGAAGGCCACCGCGATCCCGGCGAACTTGTTCACATGAGGCCCTCCTTGGGCTCCGGGGAAAACGGCTTGGTCAATCCTTGCGGCAATTTCCGGATCGAAAGAGAGGATCACCGCTCCCCGCGGACCGCAGAGGGTTTTGTGCGTGGTGAACATCACCACATCCGCGTATCCCACGGGGGTGGGGTAAGCGCCGGCGATGGCCATCCCCGCGGTATGGGCAATATCCGCGAAAAGGAAAGCGCCTACGGAGGAGGCAATTTCCCTAAAGGCCTTCCAGTCGGGCGCCCATGGGTAAGAGGTGTAGCCGGCCACGATCATCTTGGGCTTTTCCCGCTTGGCAATGTCCGCAATTTTGTCGTAATCGAGTTTTTCCGTTTTTGGGTCGACCCCGTACGTTACGATGCGGTAACGCCGGCCGGAAACGTGGAAGGGCGAGCCGTGGGAAAGGTGCCCGCCTTGGGTGAGGTCCATGGCCATGAGGGTATCGCCGGGCTTAAGGAGGGCCTCATAAATGGCGAGGTTGGCGGCGGCGCCGGAAAGGGCTTGGATATTCACGTAAATGGCCTCCGGAGGAACTTCCGGGGTGGCGAAACACTCCGCGCAGCGCCGGCAGGCCAGGGCCTCCACCACATCCGCGAGCTCCACCCCCTTATAAAACCTTCGGTCGCTATAGCGCCGATAGTACGCGAGCTGCTCGGAAAGATCGGCGATGCGCGCAGGAGGAAGCCTTAACGTTTCTTCACGCGGATAGCCCTCAGCATAGATGGAAGTGAAAGCCGATCCCAAAGCCTCTCGTACCGCTTTGGGCGTCAGGGACTCCGAGGGGATGAGGATGATCTTTTCCTTTTGCCTTCTCTCTTCGGCCTCGGCAAGCTCCTTGACCACCCGGTCGATCTCCGCTAGCCCCAGCTCCCAAATGCTTTTCTCCATGATTCCTCCGAATTATCCAGGAAACGGAAGCGGGCGAAAGCGCGGCTCCCGTTCGTGTCCCAGCCACGCGAGCTCCACCGCCAAATACATGCCGCCGGAGACGAGGGAATGCCCGCCCAAAAGGAAGGGGGTGGAGCTTTCCCGACAAGCTTCCACCAGTTCTCTCAGGCGTGGGTCCCCGATTCTCTCGGACTCCATGAGATCGCAAGCGTAGCGTTCCTCCGGAGGCGGCCAAACGCCCAGATGGCCCATGAGGACGCGGATATCCCACACCACCACGTCCCCCAAGCGGCCCAAGGCCCGCACGAGGCCTGAAGGGCCTGCAACCTCAAGCCAAAGGCCAAGGAAGGAGAGGACCGCGCCGCGTTCCGCCCGGCCGCTCGCCTCCATCCCCCTCTCCTCGGAAACCACGCGAAAGCGGCACGCCGCTTCTTGGTCCAAAAAGCGAAGAAGGTGGCCGCTGACCCTTCCAATGAGAACGACCTCGGCCTCCGGATCCACAATGGCCTCCAGGAGCGCCTGCGCCCGCTCTACAGGAACCCCTTCCAGCGCTTCGCGGACCCGCGGAGGAAGTCGAGGGTGGAGGGCGAGAATTTGGAGTTCGCCCGGTGTATCGATATCAAGCTGGGTGGCGGCAGAGCGAGGAAGCTCGTAGCAGGAATACCCCGCTTGCCAGAGCCTCATCCCCAAGGGGTTATCCCGGGAAAGGTCGGGAACAGGCCAGGGCGGGGAAATCAGGGCCAGATCCGTGGAATAGAAGTTGTTCAAGATGGCGTAGGGCTGGGGAAGCCTTGCATCCAAAAGCTTTCGCCAGTCTTCCTCCGAAAAGAGGAAGCCCGCGCCGCTCGCCAAATAGAGCACGCGCTCCGCCCGATAGCGTTCGATGAGCTCGCCAAAGCGCGTGCCAAAATGCCAATTGCCGGGCGGGTCCTCCTCCACAACGCAGGGAAAACCCCGCCATCCTTGGGGCTCCGCGGTGGCCACAACAATTGAGGAAGCCTCTAAAACTCCCCGGAGGCGCTCCACCACCGCCTTCGCGCAGGCGGTGCGGACCCGCGAGACCAGATCCCGCCCTCCCCGGTCGAAAAGGAGGACGGTGGTCGTGGGCATGGGCTACGGCAGCTCCTCGTAGGGAAGGAGGGCGAGTTTCCTGGCCCGGTCGATTTCCGTGGCCAAGATGCGCTGGTGCTTGGCGCAGAGTTTTGTGATGCGCCGGGACAGGATCTTGCCCCTGCGGTTCATGAATTGCCGCAGTACTTCCGGCTTCTTATAGGTTAGTTCCAGACCCTGCTGGCAAACGCGGCAAGTTTTGGATTTCGTGCTCAAAATGGCACCTCCTCTTCAGGATAGGTCTCCTCCGGAGCCGTGGTCTCCGGAACTTCGGGAGCCTCTGGCTTAGGCCCGAGGAAATGCACGCTTTGGGCCACGACCTCCGCGACCCTCCGGCGGTCGCCGTTTTGGGTCTCAAAGGAGCGGATGCGCAGGCGGCCATCCACCGCCACCTGCCTTCCCTTTCGCAGCCAGGCGGCGCAGGTTTCCGCCTGTTTTCCCCAAACCACCACCGGCACGAAGGTCACTTCCTCCTCGGGCTGGCCTGTTTCCGGGTTGACCCACCGCCGGTTCACCGCGATATCGAAGCGCGCCACAGGTTTCCCCGTTTGGGTGTAGCGCAAATCCGGATCGGAGGTGAGCCGGCCCGTGAGGATCACCCGGTTGAGATCGCTCATTTCTCCCCGTCTACCCGCACCACCTGGTACCGCAAGAACGCGTCATCCATGCCCAGCCTTTTCTGGAAGCTTTCCACCCTTTCGGCGGGCAAGGAGAAGGTCACAAGCACGTAGTAGCCCTCGCGGAAGTGTTCGATTTCGTAGGCGAGGATCCTTTGCCCCCATTCCTCCGTTTTTTGCACCTGTCCGCCTTCCTCGGCGATGAGGCTAGCGACCTTGGCCATCTTTTCCCGCCGCTGGGCCTCATCGAGGTCCGGGCGGAGGATGTAAACGACCTCATAGGTACGCATTTCGCTGGCCACGGGTATTCCTCCTTGGCGAGTTTTTCCGCTCCTACTTTACCGATCCGGCCGGGCCTCCGCAAGGCCGACCGGGAACCCCCAAGGGATCTCCACCCTACTTGACAGCACTCTCCGCACCCCACTATACTTGCGTAAACCACAAAGAAAGGAGGTGACGGAGAGTGAACAAGGCCGATCTTGTGGATCGCATTGCCCAGCGGGCCGGGCTCACCAAGAAGGATGCCCGGAAGGCCTTGGACGCCACGGTGGACATCATCACCGAGGCTTTGGCCAACAACGAGCCCGTGCTCCTCACCGGGTTTGGGAAGTTTGAGGTGCGGGCGCGCAAGCGCTCCCAGCGCATCAACCCGCAGACCCAAAAGCGCATCACCGTACCGGAGAAGGTCGTCCCGGCCTTCAAGCCCGGAAAGAACCTGAAGACCTTGGTGGCCAAGAAGCTCAAGGCCGTCGAGGAGAAGGGCGAGCTCAAAGTGAAGAAGGCTTAAGGCCGGAACGACCGGGGGTTGGGCGGCTGCCCGATTTTGGGCAGCCGCCCTGCTTTTGAGAAAAAATCAAGACTGGATCGGCATCTTTCCCCACAGCCGACCCACTTCAGTGTAGCCCAACCCCCCACCCCAGGTCAAGGATAGAGGCGGTCCAACATCCTTGGGAACGGGATTGCCTCGCGAATGTGCTCCAGGCCCGCGATCCAGGCCACGGTCCTTTCCACCCCAAGACCAAAGCCCGAATGCGGCACAGATCCCCACTTTCGAAGATCAATGTACCAACGATAGGGCTCTTGGGGCAAACCCGCCTCCGCAAGCTGGGCCAAAAGTTCTTCCTCCGTGTCCACGCGCTGGGAGCCGCCGATGATCTCCCCGTACTTTTCCGGCGCAATGAGGTCGGCATTGAGCACCACCCCAGGGTCCTTGGGATCCCGCTTCATGTAGAACGGCTTGATCTCCTTCGGGTAGCGCTCCACGAAAACGGGCCGGCCAAAGTGCTCGGAAAGGGCGTCCTCCGCGGGAGCGCCGAAATCGTCGCCGTACTCAATGGGAACCCCGTGGGAGCGGATGATCTCCACCGCTTCCCTGTAGGTGATGCGGGCAAAGGGCTCCCGCACCTCGGCGAGGAGCTTCTCCGGGTCCCTTCCGAGTTCCTGGAGCTCCCGCCTTCGCTCTTCCACCACGTATTCCACGATGTAGCGCACCAGGTCTTCTTGGAGCTTGAGGTTTCCCTCGTGGTCCAAAAAGGCGGCCTCCGCTTCGGCCATCCAGAACTCTGTGAGGTGGCGGCGGGTTTTGGATTTTTCCGCGCGAAAACAGGGCCCAATCCAATAGACCCGGCCCAAGGCCATGCAGGTGGCCTCCAAATAAAGCTGGCCGGACTGGGACAAGTACGCGGGTTCCCCGAAGTAATCCAAGGGGAAAAGGGTGGTAGTACCCTCCACCGCCGTGCCCACGAGGACGGGGGCCTCCGTGGCCACAAACCCCCGCTCCTTGAAGAACGCGCGGATGGCCCAAAGGACGGCGTCGCGAATGCGCAGGATGGGGACCTGCTTGCGCATGCGGATCCAGAGGTGGCGGTGATCCATGAGGAAGCCCACCCCGTGCTCTTTGAGCCCGATGGGGAAAGGCTCCTTGGGGATGTGCACCGGTTCGATTTTCCTAACAAGGATTTCGTAGCCGCCGGGAGCGCGGGCATCCGCGCGAACCACACCCCAAACCCGCAGGGAGCTTTCCTGGGGAAGGCGCTCCGCCCACGCGAACGTCTCCGGATCCGCCTCCGGGGTGACCACTCCCTGGACGATTCCCGTGCCATCCCGCACCAAGACGAACCGGACTTTCCCTGAGGAGCGCTTGTTGTAAAGCCACCCCTGGATGAGGACTTCCTTTCCCTCGTAGCGGGCGAGCTCCTCCACGTAAGCCTGGATCATGTCAGATCTCAAAGCCGCTTTGCTCCTTGGACTTCTCCGCGAGCCTCCGCTCGATGTAGGCGATCGCTTCGCCCACGGTCTGGATTTTTTCCGCGTCCGCGTCGGGAATATCGATCCCGAACTCCTCCTCGAACTCCATGATGAGTTCCACGCGGTCGAGGGAATCCGCGCCGAGATCGTCCACGAACGTGGAATCCTCGGTGATCTCCTCCAGGTCCACCATGAGCTGCTCAGCGATGATCTCCTTCACCCGATTGGCGATGTCGCTCATCCTTTCACCTCCTCAGTTGCAGGGGGCGAGGCCCCCGTCCACGCAGAGAACATGGCCGGTTATATAGGAGGATTGCGGGGAGAGCAAGAAGAGGATGGCCTCAGCCACCTCCTCTGGCTTTCCAGGCCGGCCCAAGGGAATGCGGGAAAGATAGGCTTCCCGCACCTTCTCGGGAAGGCTCGCCGTCATGGGCGTCTCGATGAGGCCGGGCGCTACAAGGTTCACCCGGATGCCCCAGGGCGCCGCCTCCTGGGCCAAGGTTTTGGTGAGGGCCACCATCCCCGCTTTCGCCGCCGCATAGTTGGCCTGACCCACGTTCCCCACAAGTCCCACCACGGAGCCCACAAACACCATGGCTCCCGACCTCTGCCGCATCATGATCCTCAGGGCTTCCCGGGCGCACAGGTACGCACCGGTGAGGTGCACGCGCAGGATCTCTTCCCAGTCCTCCAGATCCATCCGGACGAGGAGCTTGTCCTTGGTGTGGCCGGCGGCATGAACGAGGAAATCGAGATGGCCCGCCCAAGCCAGGGCCTCCTCGAAAACGCGTTTCACCTGCTTGGGGTCAGAGACATCCGCGGCCAAAAATTTTCCGTTTTCCCCAAGCTCTAAGGCGGCCTTCGCCCCGCGGTCGGGGTCCCGGCCCACCACCACCGCCTTTCCGCCCCGGGCCACGAGGAGTTTGGCCGTGGCCAACCCAATCCCCGAAGTTCCGCCCGTGATCAGCGCCGCCTTTCCCTCAAACATGGCCCAAAACCTCGGATAAAGCGCGAAAGCGTATCCGCTCGGTGATGCGCCTGCCAAGTCGGGTGAGGACCTGGCCCGGCCCCACTTCCCAGGCCTCCTCCACCCCGAGCTCCGCCATTCTCTCCACCGCCTCCACCCAGCGCACCGGCGCGGTCATTTGGTCCTTGAGGATCGCTCGGATTCGCTGGGGATCCCGCTCCACGCTTCCCGTTGAGCTTGAAATGAACGTGATTTTCGGCGGGCGGAAGGGGAGTTCCTCCAGGGCGGAAGCGAGCCTTTGGGCGGCCTCGGCCATGAACGGCGAGTGGAATGCGCCCGCTACCGCCAAGGGAACCGCTTTCCCCCCGGCCTTCTGGGCCATTTCCTCCGCCTTTTTCAGATTTTCTTGCTTTCCAGCCAAGACCACCTGGGTGGGCGCGTTGAGGTTGGCCACGAAGCACCCGCTTTCCTGGGCGATCCTCTCCGCTTCCCTTGGGGGAAGGCCCAAGAGGGCGAGCATCCCTCCCGGGAATTTCCCCGCGGCTTCCTCCATGAGCTTTCCGCGGAGCAAAACGAGGGAGAAGGCTTCGGGCCAGGAAAGGGCCTCCGCTGCGGCCAACGCCGCGAATTCGCCCAGGGAGTGGCCCAAGACCGCGTCCGGAGCCCGCAACTTTTTCGCGACCAAAAAGGAAACCCACTCCACGAGGAAGATGGCCGGCTGGGCCAGGGAGGTGCGGGAGAGCTCCTCGGCGCTCAGCTCGAAGACCGGCTTTTCCCACCCGAGTTTGCGGGCCTCCTCCAGAACCTCCGCGCCCTCCGGCCGGAGGAAGAGATCCCGCCCCATTCCCACCTCGTGCGAACCCTGTCCGGGAAAGAGGAAAGCTACCACCGGAGGATCACCGTCCCATAGCAAGCTCCCGCGCCGAAAGCGGTGAGGGCCAGAATTTGTCCCTTTTGAATTTTTCCGGCGCGGACCATCTCGTCGAGGGCGATGGGAATGGAGGCGGTGGAGGTGTTGGCCACGCGGTCGATGTTCACCACCACCTTTTCCCCGGGGAGGCGCAGGCGCCGCACCAAGGCCTCGATGATGCGCAGATTGGCCTGATGCGGGATGACCCAGTCGATCTGGCTTAGGGTTATGCCGGCCTGGGCGGCGGCAGCCCGTGTGGCTTCCGCCATCATCCCCACCGCTGCCCTAAAAAGCCCTTTCCCCTCCATCTGGAGGAAGTGCTGTCCTTTGGCCACGGTCTCGGGGCTTGCGGGAAGGCGCACCCCTCCGGCCTCGATGCGCAGGAGGGAGAGCTTGGAGGCATCGCCCCGGAGGGCCGCGCCCAGGATTCCGGAATCGCCGGAGTCCTTCTCGAGGAGCACCGCGCCCGCTCCGTCCCCAAAGAGGACGCAGGTGGCCCGATCCCGCCAATCCACGAACCGGGAGAGGGCTTCGGTCCCCACCACCAAAGCCCTTTGGGCAAAGCCCGTGTGGATCATGGCCCCGGCCAGGGCCAGGCCATACACGAACCCGGCGCAGCCAGCGGTGATGTCGAAAAACGGGATTTTCCCGAGCTTCAAGCCCGCGGCGATGTGGGGAGCGGTTCCGGGGATGGGCTCCTCGGGAACATTGGTGGCCACCACGAGCAGATCCACGTCTTCGGCCGCCCGTTGGGCGGAGGCCAACGCGGCCCGGGCTGCCTCCACCCCCATCTCCGCGGGAATTTCTTCCGGGGAGAGGATGTGTCGAAAGCGGATTCCCGTGCGGGTCCTAATCCACTCATCGTTTGTGTCCAAAAATTGCGCGAGGTCGTCGTTGCTCAAGCGCTTCTTGGGGAGGAAAGAGCCGGTGCCGCTGATCCGAAGGGGGATGAGGGGGGCAGGGCCTTCTTTTCGGCGTTTTGAGCTCATAGACAAAGCCCGATTTTACGGGAGGTTCCCAGGGGGTGAAAAAAGATAGGGAGCAAGGAGTTTGGTGCCGAGGGCGGGAGTCGAACCCGCACGGGCCGAAGCCCACTGCCCCCTCAAGACAGCGCGTCTGCCAATTCCGCCACCTCGGCCCAAGCCCTATGTTAGGGAGCCTCCCTTTTTTCGTCAAGGTCGGGATAAAAAGCGAGCCCTTCCGCCCGGGGGAGGTGAGGCGTGAGGTGGAATGGGGTGGGTCTCAGGCGGAAGGGCCCGTTGCAAGCGCCATTCTACTCCCCCGCGCGCCCTTTGTCCAGGCCCTGGCCCATCCCCGCGGGGAAGTACAATCTTGGCCGATGCGCCGGTTTTTCCTTTTTGGGCTTGTGGTTTTGGCCCTCGCCACCCTTTTTGGGTGCAGCGCCCGAAGGGAAAACCCTTCCGCCATCTCCCTTCGGCCCGAGGACTCCTTGGAGGAAGCCCTCGCCAGGGCGCCGGAGGGCGCCATCCTCGTTCTCTCCTCGGGAACGTACCAGGGGAACCTGCGCCTGGAAAAGTCGGTGACCCTCCGGGGCGCCGGGCCGGAGGCCACGATCCTCCGGGCCTCCTCTCCCGGACCGCCTGTGGTTTGGGTGTTGGGCAAGGCCAAGGTGCGGCTTGAGGGCCTGCGCGTTGAAGGCGGCCGCGGCGGCTTCGCCAGCCCGGAGTTCTCCTCCGCAGGGATCCTCGTGCAGGATGAGGCCCACCTTGAGCTTCAGGCCGTGAAAATCGCGCAAAATATGGCCTCCGGGATTTTCGCCCGCGATGGAGCCCAACTTTCCCTCCGCGATGTGGAGATCCTCGAAAACAGCCGCTACGGCCTAGAAATCTATGGTGGGGCCACGGTGTTTGCGGAAAGGACCCGGATTTACGGGAACAAAATGGGCGGGGTTTGGGCGGCGGGCGAAGGCCGCTTGGAACTGGAAAAAAGCAGCGTAGAAAACAATCTCGGGCCGGGACTTTGGATCCGGGAACGCGCAAAAGCGCGCCTTTGGGAAGCGCAGATTCGGGAAAACCAGGGTCCTGGGCTTTCCCTCAGGGATTCCGGGGAGGCCCAAATTTCCGCGTCCCTCGTTTTTGGCCAAAGGGAGGCGGGCGTTCTCCTCTCGGACGGAGCGATCCTTTCCGCCTACGGCACCATTTTTGAGGCCAACTGGAACGGGCTTGAGCTTGGGGGTGGGAGGGCCTATCTTGAGGGCTGTGGGCTTTCGCGGAACCGGTGGGATGGAATTGTGGCCCGGGCTGGGGCGCAAGTGCGCATCCTAAGGTGCCGCTTTTTGGGCGGTGAGGGCTCAGGCATTTCCGCATCCGGCCAGGCGGATGTGGAGGTCCGAGAGAGCGTCTTCGAGGGATGTACGATCGCCGGAATATCCGGGTTTTCCCGAATCCCCGTGCGCGGCGAAGGCAACGAGTTTTACCGAAACGGTGTGGCTCTCTTGGGAAACGTGGAAGGGAGCCTAAGGCAGCCGAAGGCTCGGCCCTCCCGCGATTTTCTGAGCTTTCCAGACCCCGCCTTTTCGGACCTTCAGGAGGCCGTGGACGCCCTTTTTCCCGGCGGGGTATTGGTCCTTTCCCCGGGCCGATATCCTGCAGGGGTCGTGGTGGACAAACCCCTGGAAATCCGGGGAAACGGCGAGGCCATTCTTGTGGGCTCCCAGGGTGCGCCGGCTTTGGCGCTGGTGCGGGGCGCCAAGCTTCGCCTTCTTGGGGTTCATGTCACGGGCGGGTCGGAGGGCCTGGCCCTGGGGGCGGACTCCGCGGCCGAACTCCGCGGGTGCGCGTTTTGGGAAAATGGGGCGGGCATAAAACTTTGGCAGAACGCCCGTCTTGATGCCTTCCGGCTGAGCGTTTCCTACCATCCCCAGGGCGGGATTTGGCTTTGGGACGAAAGCCAAGCCGTTTTGGAGGAGGTGACCCTCTTTCAAAACGAGCTCTGCGGGATCTGCGCGGGAGGACGAAGCACCCTGGTCTTGCGCAAAAGCACCATCTCCGAAAACGGCTGGCAAGGAGGCCTCCTTTTGCGGGATTTCGCGGAAGTTGAGGTCTGGGAGAACGCGTTCTTTCGGAACCGCGGCCACGGGGTCGCCGTGCAAAGCGGAAACTGCGTGGGTTCGGGTCCGGGATTTTTCGGGAAGATCTTGGGTGGCGGGAACGAGTTTTCGGAGAACTACAAGGGCCCGGTCTGTCCGGCTGACCTCATTTTCCTTGCCCGCTGAGGAGTGCCTTCACCCTTTCTGCCAGCTCCGGATCCGGCCGAAGCCGCCGATAGGGCAAAAGGGAGTGGAGGGAGCCTCCCCCATCTTGGGGAAAGCGGGGAACGAGGTGGAGGTGGACGTGGGGGACGCCCTGGCCGGCCACGCGGCCATCGTTGAGGCCCACGGTTAGGCCGGGTGCGGAAAGGGCTTCCTGGAGAGCCCTTCCCACCCGCACCGCCGCGGAAAACATTTTTCCTGCCAAATCCTCGGGAAGCTCCGAAAACCTCTCCACGTGGACCTTGGGCACCACCAAAGTATGTCCCGGAGCCATGGGCGCGGCGTCCAAAAAGGCCATGACCCAGGGATCTTCGTAGAGGATATGGGCGGAGAGTTCCCCCCTGGCGATGCGGCAGAAGGGGCAACTCATAGGACGAGCCGGGCGAACCTGCGGCGGCCCACGCGGAGGATCATGCCCGGACGGATCGCGACCCGCTCCTCCCCGGCCGGGACCTTCACCCCGTCCAGCCAAACCCCGCCCTGGGCGATGAGCCGGCGCGCCTCCGATTTGGAGGCAACAAACCCCGAGGCCAAGAGGATCTCCACGAGAGGGGCTTTCCCCGCCTCATCGAGAAGGTGCCCCACCGGCACTTCCTGAAGGACCTCCGGAGGCCGCTCCTCCTCGAATACCCGCTCGAAGTGGGCCTGGGCTTTCTCCGCCTCTTCCACGCCGTGCAGGCTTGCCACCACCGTCCACGCGAGCTTCTTTTTCGCTTCCTTGGGATGGAGATGGGCCACTTCCTCCCAATCGATGTCCGTAAGGAGCCGGAAGTATTGGGGCATGAGCTCGTCGGGGATGGCCATGAGTTTCCCAAATTGCTCCTCAGGCGGCTCGGAAATGGCGATGTAGTTTCCCCAGGACTTGGACATTTTCCGCACCCCATCCGTTCCGATGAGGAGGGGCATGGTAAGGATGACCTGGGGTTCTTGGCCGTAAGCTTCCTGAATATCCCGGCCCACGAGGAGATTAAAGCGCTGGTCCGAGCCGCCCAGCTCCACATCCGCCTCCACCGCCACGGAGTCGTAGGCCTGCGCCAAAGGATAGAGGAACTCCATGATGGAAATGGGCGAGCCCTCTTGGAAGCGCTTGGCGAAATCCTCGCGCTCGAGCATCCGCGCCACCGTGTAGCGGGAGGTGAGGACGAGGATGTCGGCGAACGTGAGTTTCCCAAGCCACTCGGAGTTGTAGCGCACCTCGGTCCTTGATGGGTCGAGGATGCGGAAGGCCTGCTCTCGATAGGTTTTCATGTTTTCCGCGATGGTTTCCGGCGAGAGGGGCTCCCGGGCCTTGCTCCGGCCGGAGGGGTCGCCAATCCGCGCCGTGAAGTCTCCCACCACCAGCACGGCCAGGTGCCCCAAATCCTGAAACTGCCGGAGCTTGCGGAGGACCACAGCATGGCCCAGGGTCAATTCCGGCGCGGAGGGGTCAATCCCCAATTTCACCCGCAAGGGCTTTCCCGTCTCCAGGGAGCGCGCGATTTTCTGCGCCAGCTCCTCCCGCGGAAGAAGGGTTTCCGCGTTCTTCTCAATGAGGCGAAGCTGCCTTTCCACTTCCGCGGAAATGTTCATGGGAACCTCCCTAAACCGCCACCGCGGAGATGACCCGGTCTCCAGGGTCGATTTGGATGAGCTTAACTCCGCGGGCGTAACGGGAGAAGGTGCTCACCTGCGCAGCCTCGAAGCGGATGACCTTTCCCCACGCCGTGGAAATGGCCACTTCCTCGTCCTCTCCCACAAGGGTTGCGGCCACCACTTCCTCCTCGTTCAGTTTGATCCCGATGACGCCCTTGCCTCCGCGCCCCTGAACCGGAATTTCCCCGAGCTCCAGGCGCTTTCCATAGCCCTGGCTTGTGACCAGGAAAAGCTTTTTCCCCTGGATTCCCTTGGGGAGCCAAACGAGGGCCACCACTTGGTCGCCGGGATCGAGCCGCATGCCGATCACGCCCCGGGAGGGCCGGCGGGTGAGGCGGACCTCCTCCTCGGGAAAGCGAATCACCTGCCCTTGAGCGCTCACGAGGATCACCTCTCCCTGCCCTTCCGTCACCGCCACATCCACGAGCCGGTCACCTTCCTCGGGGTCATGGGCCAGGATTCCCTTTGTGTGGGCATTGGCATAATCCGAGAGATGGTTGCGGCAAAGAAGGCCATTCTTTGTGGCGAGGAGGGCATACCCCCGGGAGTAGTCGGCCACCGGGCAGATCGCCCGCACCTCCTCATCGGGCTCCAGGTCCAAGAACTGCCGCAGGTTTTTCCCTGGGGAATCGCGGTCGCCCACCTCCAGCCGGGCGAGGGGGAGCTTAAAGACGCGGCCGCGATCGGTGAAGACGAGCAAATCGTCGCGGGTGGTGGCGGGCACGATTTGGCGGAGGGAATCCCCTTCCTTGGGGCGGATCCCGATCACGCCCTTTCCGCCGCGGCCTTGGGTCTTGAAGGCCATCCGCTCCACCACGTTGACGTAACCCTTGGCCGTGGCGCAGAGGATCACCTCCAAAGCCGGGGCTTCCTTGGGCAAAGTCCACTGGTCGTCGCCCTCGAGGATGGCGGTGCGGCGGGCATCCCCATACTTTTCGGCAATGTCCCGCAGCTCCTGGCGAATCACTTCATCGAGGCGCCCAGGATGGGCCAGGATCCCTTCGTATTCCACGATCTTTTGGCGCAGCTCCACCAGCTCTTCCTCGATCTTTTGGCGTTCCAATTTCGTGAGTTGCCCAAGGCGCATGCGGAGGATTGCTTCGGCTTGCTTCACGGAAAGGCCGATCTCCGCGGCCAAAAGGGCCTGGGCCTGCTCCGGATCCGCGGAGGTCCGGATGATCTCGATTACCTCGTCCAGGCGGCTCAGGGCCTTCTGGAAGCCCTCGAGGATATGGGCGCGTTCCTGGGCCTGGCGCAGCCGGAATTGGGTGCGGCGGCGCACCGTGGCGCGCCGGAATTCCAAAAACGCCCAAAGGATCTGGGGAAGCGAAAGGACGCGGGGATTTCCGCCGTCGATCACCAAAAAGTGGCAGGAGAACGTGCGCTCCAGGGGCGTGAGTTTGTAGAGCTTGGCCAGCACCATTTCCGGATCCGCGCCCCGCTTGAGCTCCACCACCACCCGCAACCCCTCCCGGTCCGACTCATCCCGGAGGTCGCTTATGCCCTCAATTTCCCCTTCCTTCACCTTCTCGGCGATGCTTTCCAGGATCGCGCTTTTCCGCACCTGGTAAGGGATCTCCGTGATAACGATTTGATCGCCCTCGATGAACGCCCTCGCCCGAAGGAGGAAGCGGCCTTCGCCTGTGGCGTAGGCTTCACGGATTCCCTCCTTTCCCACGATGATCCCGCCTGTAGGGAAATCCGGGCCGGGAAGGAACTGCATGAGCTCCTCCGCCGTGGCCTGGGGATGATCCATGAGGTACAGGGTGGCCTGGATGAGCTCCCGGAGATTGTGGGGCGGGATTTGGGTGGTCATCCCCACGGAAATTCCCCAGGAACCGTTCGCCAGAATGTGGGGGAAGCGGACAGGGAGAACTTCCGGCTCCTTGAGGGATCCGTCGAAGTTGGGGAGGAAATCCACGGTTTCCTCGTCGAGTTCCTCCAAAAATTCCATGGCGATGGGCGCGAGGCGGGCTTCGGTGTAGCGCATGGCCGCGGGCTCATCGCCATCCACGGAGCCGAAGTTCCCTTGTCCGTCAATGAGGGGGTAGCGGGTGGTGAAGGGCTGGGCCAATCCCACCATGGCCTCGTATACCGCCATGTCCCCGTGGGGATGGTATTTACCGAGGACCTCGCCCACGATGCGGGCGGATTTGCGGTGGGGACGGTTGGGAGCAAGGCCAAGCTCCCGCATCCCATAGAGGATCCGGCGCTGCACGGGCTTTAGCCCGTCCCGCACATCGGGGATGGCCCGGCCGCGGATCACGGAGATGGCATAGTCGATGTACGACTGCTCCATCTCCTCTTCGATGAAGGCAAGCTCGATTCTCTCCGGCATAGCGCTAAATTTTACGAACGGAAGAGAACTTTCTCAACTTTGCCTTCCCACGCTGCGCCGGCTAAGCTTCTTCCGATGCGGCGCTACTTTCTTTTCGGTCTCATTTTCCTCGGCCTTGGCGTATTCGTTTGGCTTGTCCTTCACAGCGGTCCTCGCGAAATTTGGGAAAAAGCCCGCACCCTCCCCCTTTGGGCTCTGGGTCTCCTTTTCTTTTTGGAGTTCCTGGGCCTCGGTTTTTGGGCGGCGAGCTGGGGCGCTTTGCTTTGGGCCGCGGGGATTCGGGCCCGGCCTCTCACGGTTCTCTCCGCCGCCGTGGCAGGGTATGCGGTCTCCTACCTTACCCCTGTCTCCTACCTGGGCGGGGAGCCCGTGCGCGGCTGGCTTATCTTGCGAAAAACCGGGAGCCCGATCCCAGCTCTTGCGGGAACTCTGGTTTGGGATCGGGTGATTGCCGGCCTGATCCTCCTCTCCTTTGCCCTGGCGGGCGCGGGAATGCTCCTTCCCTTTCTTTCCCCTTCCCAGCGCGTCTGGGTTCTCCTCGGCCTTTTTCTTTTGGGGATCGCGGTGATCCTCGGCGCACTGAGCTTTGCCCTGGGCTGGTATTGGCTGAGCAAACTCGTGCGCTTCATCGCGCGTTTTGGGAAAAGGGTCCGGCCGCGCCTGGAAAATTTCGCGGGAAAGATCGCCGACATGGAAGAAACCATGCACCGCGTCTTTCGCTTCCGCCCAGGCTACGTAGTTCTTGCCCTTTTCCTTCAGGGGCTGAGCTTCCTTTGCCATTACCTTCGGCCGTTCTTCTATTTCCTCTTTGAGCAGGGTCGATGGCTTTCCCTGCGCGAGCTCGGAATCTACTTCAATCTGAACGCCTTTCTCTCCCTTTTCCTTTGGCTCACGCCCGCGGGCGTGGGCACGGCCGAAGGCGGTCGCGTGGGGATCCTTGGGCTTCTGGGCATTTCTCCCGCTGAGGCCATGGCCTTTTCCCTCACTTACCGATTTTTGGAGCTGATCCTCGTGGGCGCTGGCCTTTTCGTGGTAGTGCGCGCGGGAGCCGGTCCAAAAATCCGGCGGGGCTTGGGAATCCTGCGGGGGCTTGCGGAAATCGGGAACCTTCTCGTCTACGGCCTCATCCTTCCGGGAAGGGTCCTGCCGCGCTTCTTCAATTTGCGCTTCCGAAAGCCCGATCCCTGGAATTACGCGGAAAGCCCGTACGAAAAGCGAAAATACGACCTCATGCTCTCCATCCTCCCCCGGGATTCCCGCCACCCCTACCTTCGCGCGTTGGATTTGGGCTGCGCGGAGGGGCTTTTCACCCGCCGCCTCGTGGAGGAAGGGGTCGCAAAAGAGGCGATCGGGGTGGATGTGGCTCCCCGGGCGCTCGCGCGGGCCCGGGAAAACTGTGCCCATCTTCCCCAAGTGGAGTTCCAGAACATGGACATCGGCGAGGCGCTTCCGGAAGGGCAATTCGACCTCGTCTTTTGCTCGGAGGTCCTCTATTACCTCGGGTATCGACGGATCCGTTCCCTAGCGGAAAGGCTTGCGGAGAAGGTTTTGCCGGGCGGGCATGTGGTGCTGGTGAGCGCTTGGCCTGCTGCGAAAATCATTCACCGGCCGTTCTTACGTCACCCCGCCTTTCGGTTGGTCGCCGAGCACGTCGAGCCCCACCACGCCCGCCCCTATGCCATCACTTGTCTTGAGCGTATTCCCCAAAGAGGTTAAGGGCGTAAAGCTCGTTTTGCCGCACGAACGCCGCGAGAAACCGGCCGTTGGTCACGCGCTGGGAGCTGTAGGCCCGCAGGGCCGCAAGCTTGATCTCCACCACATCCTCTTCCAAAGCCACGGAGTGCCATTGCCATCGCTCTGCGAGGTACTGAGGCGCGGGAAGCTCCGCATCGGGGATCAACCGCAAGGGCGTGGGCCAGCGTTGACCGTGCACAAGATAGTACCGAATTTCCGGGGAAAGCCCCGTGGCCTCCAAAGCCTTGCCCAAAAAGAGGGCGGTGGCGCGGTGATCGGGGTGGGCATCCTCCGGATGCGGGCAGTAAACGATCGTCGGCCGAAAACCCGTAAGGATGGCGCACAAATCCTGAAGGAGGGAAAGGCCAGTGTACACAGCTTCGGGATTGAAGCTGTTGCGGTAGAAGGGGTAATCTTTCTTGGTGTACGGGCTTCGGAAGGGCTTTTCCCAGTTCGCCGTAAGGAGATTCCAAAGGCCGCGGTCGGGATAGCCCAAAAAAAGCAGGTGGTCCCAGGGCACACCGAGGATTTCCATGGCCCTTCCCGCCTCCCGCATGCGCAAATACCCGATGGCCCGGTAGTCCTCGGGTTTGTTGAGGGGGTTCCAGGTAAAGAACTTTTTGGATGCGGTATTGGCGTCGCCGTTGGTGAGAAAGACCACCAGAACCTGATGCCCCTGGCGGAGGAAGTTCACGATGGTTCCGCCAGCGCCGATGGCCTCGTCATCCGGATGAGGGGCGAGGATAAGGACGCGCTCCCCTTCTTCCCTCGGCTGGGGGATCTCCGCCCGGGGCGGGATCGGGTTCCACCAAAGAAGGATTTGCAGGAAAGGATGAGGCACTCCGGGGATAAACCCGAGGGCCAAAGGGATAGCAGCTAAAGCCCAAATCCACCGCCGACCCTTACGCTTGCGCACGCTTAAATATTATAGGCAGAACGTTGCCCGATTTAAGGGGGCCCGTGAAAATTGAAACAGGGAGGGATGGGTGAGCGGCCGAAACCGCCGGTCTTGAAAACCGGTGAGGCGATGAGCCTCCGGGGGTTCGAATCCCCCTCCCTCCGCCAAAAAATCAGCGGTATTCCACCACCTCGGAAAGCGGGCGGCGCGGCCGGGCCTTCGGGGTTTCCGCTGGTTTCCCTACCGGAATCATCGCCACCGGCCGAAGTTCCTTGGGAAGCCCAAGGGCTTCCGAAACTTTTCCTTCATCAAACGCGCCCACCCAGCAGGTTCCCAAGCCCTTCGCGGTGGCGGCCAAAAGGAGGTTTTCCACCGCGGCCGCGGTGTCCTGGAGGCAATAGAGCTTTTCCCCGCGTTCCTTGTACGCCCTCCTTGCCCGCTCAAGATCCGCACAAACCACGACGACCACCGGAGCTTCCGCCAAAAAATCTTGACCGTAGGCGGCTTCCACGAGCTTCCCTTTCAGTCCTTGGTCCCGCACCACGATAAACCGCCAAGGCTGGGCGTTTCCCGCGCTGGGAGCGGAAATGGCCGCAGAAAGAAGTTCCTCCAAAGTTTCCTGGGGGATAGGGTCCCGCAAATACCTTCGCACCGAGCGCCGCGTCCGGATGGCCTCAAAAAGGTCCAACCTTCCTCCTTTCCCCGCCATTATAAGCGGATACGATTGCCGCGATGATCCGCGCCGTGCTCTTTGACCTGGATGGAACGCTTTGGGAAAACCCGGTGCGCTGGGATGAGCTCCGCCGGGAACTCGGCCTTCCTCCGGATGGCCTCCCGATCTATTGGCACATCTCGCGCTTGCCTGAGGGTAAGCGCGAGGAAGC
>Ga0272445_1001202_pt1 | contig 20947 bp, 21 predicted proteins | sample YNPCB0031_FD_194404 | JGI IMG/M metagenome (GOLD analysis project Ga0272445, IMG submission 194404) | Hot spring sediment microbial communities from Yellowstone National Park, WY, United States - YNP-CB-003-1 | ecosystem: Environmental > Aquatic > Thermal springs > Hot (42-90C) > Sediment... | reverse complement strand
ACAGGTATTACGGACGGACTACCTGTCGCTTCGTAGCTGGAAGAGATTCTGGCTGTATCTTTGGCCTATGGCGAAGCGTCATGAAGATGCGGATGCGCCGCGTTTGGTCTATACGACGCGGGCGGTGAGGCCGGTTTCGGAGGAGCCGGTTACGCCTACCCGGCAGGTGCTTACGCTTCAGCGGCGGCGGGTGAGCGGAGGCAAATGGGTAGTAGAGGTGCAAGGTTTCGTAGGGCGGGAGGCGGATTTGGAGGCTCTGGCCCGGCGTCTCAAAGCCGCCTGCGCCACCGGCGGCACCCTCAAAGAGGGTATCATCGTTTTACAGGGGGACTGCATAGAGCGGGCCATGGCCTTCCTCAAAGCGGAAGGCCACCATGTCAAGCGCAGCGGTGGCTAAAAGCTGGACTTTCGCCACGCAGAACCCCCACAAGCTCACCGAAGCTCAAGCCCTCCTGCCCAATTTTATTTCGCTGATGCCGCTTCCTGCTGGCCTTCCTACGGCGCCGGAGCCTCATGCCACCCTCTATGAGAATGCCCTGGCTAAGGCGCGTTTTTATGCGGGGCTGGGGTTTTTGCCTCTTATTGTGGAGGATAGTGGTTTGTTTGTGCCGGCTTTGGGGGGGGTACCGGGGGTGTATTCGGCGCATTATGGCGGCCCCTCGCGTTTGTTGGAGGCCATGAAGGGCCTCACGCAACGTCAGGCCTACTTTGTCGCCGTCGTCCTTGCCTACGAAGGGCCCCACACCTATCGTTTCTTTACGGGCGTGTGGTGGGGGCAAATTGCGTCCGAGGCCGCAGGCACCGAAGGGTTTGGCTATGATCCGGTGTTTATCCCAGAGGGAGCCCAGCAAACCGTAGCTCAGTTGGGACCTGCTTACAAAGCACAGCATTCCCACCGCAGTCAGGCCTTTCGGAAGTTTGCCGCTTGGCTCTCCTCACGCTCCTCTCCCTAATCCCGCTCCTTATTTTCTGTTTTTTCAGAAGTTTGTTGCATGCCCTACTGGGTTGGCATCACGGGGGGTAGCGCCTCGGGGAAGACCTTTCTGCTGCAAGCCCTCCAGAAGGCTCTCCCCGAAAACCTCGTTACCTTCCTTTCCACCGACCACTACTACAAGGATCGGGACCGGATTCCGCCCGACCCAGATGGACGTATCAACTTTGACACCCCCGCCGCTATAGACGCCGAAAAACTCTATCAGGACCTTTTAGCTCTGCGCCAGGGCCATACCGTCCATCAGCGGGAATATACCTTCAATAATCCCCTCCTCGTGCCTCGTATGTTGGAATTTCGCCCAGCCCCCCTCCTCATAGCCGAAGGGCTCTTCCTCTTCTATTGGGCGCCTATCCGGGAACTTTTTGACCTGCGCATCTTCATGGAGGCACCCGAACCCTATCGCTTCATCAAGCGCTTAGAGCGGGATGAACAGGAACGCGGCTACGAACGAACCTACATCATAGAGCAGTACCTTACGCAGGTCCTCCCCGCTTACGAGCAGTATGTGGCTCCCCTTCGCCGTTATGCCCACATCGTCATTCAAAATCACTATGGAGACCTTTCGCCTGCCATCACCCTCTTAGTCAATCATCTTTCTCATCTCGCAAAGAACGTTATCCTGTAACTTTGCCCCATGCGGTGGATAGTGGGAGTAAGTGGGCTTGCAGTTTTATCCCTCCTATGGGCACAGGACTGGTCCAAGCGACAAGCAACTTTGGTCAAACTTGGAAAAAATATTAGCATTACCCAGGCAGAGTTTGAATATGCTTATGCTAAGGCTAATGGCGGCTGGGAGGCAGCCAAAACCCACACTCCCGAGCAGTGGCGCGACTATCTTAAAGCGTACATCAACTTTCGGCGCAAGGTAGCTCAGGCTCAAGAGGAAAAGTTAGACACGACTCGCAGCTTTCGGGAGGAGTATCAGGCTTATATTCGGCAGTTAGCGAAGCCGTTTTTATTGGAGCGGGAGGTATTGGATACGCTTATGCGCAAGATGTATGAGCGCATGCGGGAGGAGGTGCGGGCCTCTCATATTTTGGTGAAGGGGCAGGATTCGGCTGCGTATGCGCGGGCGTTGGCGCTGCGGGATTCGGTGGTGAAGGGGGGGCGGCCTTTTGCTGAGATAGCTCGGCTATATTCGGAGGACCCTGCGGCTCCTGAAACGGGGGGGGACCTGGGTTATTTTTCGGCTTTTGATATGGTGGCGCCATTTGAGGATGCGGCATATCAGACGCCGGTCGGTCAAGTGAGTCTGCCGGTGCTTACTCGGTTTGGGTATCATTTGGTGTATGTTCGGGAGCGGGGGCCTAACCCAGGGGCTCGCAAGACAGCTCATATCCTTGTGCGCTGGGGACCTACCTATGCCGCTAAGGACAGCACCGAAGCCTACAAACGCATCCAAGAAATCTACGAGCGCCTCCAAAAAGGGGAATCTTTTGAGGAGCTGGCTAAGAACTACTCGGATGATCCTTTTTCGGCGGCGCGGGGAGGTGAGTTAGGGTGGATGCGCCTGCATCCCGACATGGAGGCTGTCAAGCGCCGTTTAGGGGCTGGGGAGGTGAGTATGCCCTTCAAGACCCGATTTGGCTGGCACATCCTCAAAGTCCTGGAAGTCAAACCCATCCGCTCCTTTGAAGAAATGCGTGCCGAAATCAAAGTCCGTCTCCAGCGCGACGAGCGCTACAAAGCCGCCGAAAAACAATACTTTGATCAGCGTCTCAAAGCGTACAACTACGAGGAAAACCCGGCTACCCGCGAAACGCTCTTCAAGGCCTTAGATACCCTTTATCCGGACTTAGATGGAGCCCTCTCCAAACTTCCCCCTTCCCTCCTCAAAGCTACCCTCTTCACGCTGGGCAAACAAAAATATGCAGTGCAGGACTTTTTATCCTACTGGGCACAAAATCGGGCGCTTCTTTTAGAGCGGCGGCTGAGTCGGGAAGGTTTTCAAGAGGCCCTGCGCAGTTATGCCCGGGAAAAGGTGTTGGATCTGGAGATACCCAACCTTCGGAAGCGCTATCCAGAATACAGCCTTTTAGAGCGGGAATATTATTATGGAATGCTCTTTTTCCTGGTTAGTGAGCGAGAAGTCTGGCGAAAATCCGTAGAAGATACGGCAGGCCTTCGGGCCTTTTATGAGGAGCGAAAAACCGAATATCCGGCGGGTCCGCGATTGGAAGTTATAGAAGTGCAGGGGTCTGACTCGCTAAATCTGGCGGACCTGGCTAAGCGCGTGGCCGAACCTTCGCTCTCTGCTATTGACTCTGCGAATAAGTTTGGTCGGTATAACTGGCGTATCCTTCCGCAGTACATAGAGTCCTCCCAAGCTCCGCCCCCCCTCCAACGGCTCTTTCAAGAGGGGAATGGGGCTTTTCCGCAGTGGGTGGGGCCCATAGGCAGCGGTCGGGAATGGCGGCTCTATGCTGTCCTTCGGAAGCTCCCCGCTGGCTATAAAACCTTTGAGGAAGTTAAGGTGGAGCTTATTCAGCGTTATCAACAAAAGCTTGAGGCGGATTGGCTGGATAGGCTGGAAAAAAGGTACCCTGCTAAGGTGGATGAGAAAGTATTTAGTCGGCTTTTCCGTTAGTGTGTGGCTATTAGGGTGTCGTTCGGCTGTGGAGAAGCCTTTAGCCGCTCGGTACAAGGACAAGTACCTTACGCGGGAGGAGGTATTACAGCGGATGGTGGTGCCGTCGGGGGCGGATACGATGGCGCTGATTCGGGCTTATGCGATGGGGTGGGTTCGTCAGCAAGCGCTGGCCGAGACGGCCTATGCGCTTTTGCCCGCTCTTCGGGCTCAGATTGAGGCTCAGGTCCAAGATTACCGCAATAAGCTGCTGATCTTGTACTTATCTCGGCTTTTATTGGAGGAAGGTTCTTATGGGGAAGTCTCTGACTCTGCCATGCAGGCGCTTTATCAGGCGCAGGCGCAGGCATTTCGGGCTATGGAGCCTCTTTATCGGTGGCGTTGGGTACAAGTGCCGGCTACTTGGGCGGCGCAGTGGGAAGTGCGGCAAAACCTGGCCCTTTCTGACTCCGCTTGGATGCGGTGGATAGAGAAAAAAAAGTATAAGGGGGGGATTCAAACGAGTTGGACTCCGCGGCTTGACTCGCTTCAGCCGTACTTTCCTGTGCGGCTATCGGAGCTTCCGGTGCAGGGTACGGCTCAGGTGCAGCGCATAGAAAAAGACCAGCCTTACTGGCTTGTTTTTCAACTAACGGGGAAAATCCTCGCTGGGCAGGTCTTACCCTATGATCTGGCTAAGGAGCAGCTGCGTCGTATTCTCATTCAGCGGGCCAGTGAAGCCCGCCTGGACTCCTTCCAGGAAGCCGTCTATAAAAAAGCCTTAGCCCATCCCGAAGTACGCATATTCTAATACCAGATGCATCTGGCGCCTTTCATAATCCTCTACACTAAGCTCAGACGCCTGAGAAACTTTCTGATCATAGGCGGAATGACTCTCATTTCCTGGGCACAAATCCCCTTAGAAGGCATTGCCGCTATCGTGGGGGATGAGATCATCCTATCGTCGCAAGTGGCCCAGCAGTATGCTTATCTCAAACAGAATGGCTATTCGGATGAAGGCGGACTTTATTGTGAGGTTTTAGAGCAGCTTATCATTCAAAAGCTCTTGGTAGCTCGGGCTAAGTTGGATAGTTTGAAGGTTACTGATGAGCAGGTGGAGCGGGAGTTGGATCGGCGCCTAAATCTCATGATTAGTCAGTTAGGTTCTAGGGAGGCGCTGCAGGAGATTTATGGTAAGCCTATACCTCTTCTCAAAGCTGAGCTGCGCGAGGAGGTGCGGGAGCAGCTTTTAGCCGAGGAGATGCGCCAGAGGATTACTGAGAAGGTTCAGGTGACTCCCCAGCAGGTGCGGGATTTTTTTGCGCAGATACCGGTGGATAGTTTGCCGTATTTACCGGCGGAGGTGGAGCTGAGTCAGATAGTTTTTTATGTGAAGCCCTCGGCGGAGGAGAAGGCGCGGGCTCGCGAGCGGTTGGAGGCGATTCGGGAGGAAATTGTGTCGGGGCGGATGGAGTTTTCGGCGGCGGCTCGGGCCTTTTCACAGGACTTAGGGTCGGCTCGGCAAGGCGGTTACTTAGGAGAATTTACCCGAGGCAAGATGGTGCCAGAATTTGAGCGGATGGTTTTTTCGGTGCCGATAGGGGAAGTGTCCCCCGTTTTTGAGACGCCTTTTGGGTTTCATATTGTGCTTGTGGAGAAACGTATGGGGAATAAGGCGGAGGCTCGGCATATCCTCATCCAACCTTCTGTTACGGCAGCTGATGTAGAACGTACTAAAGCCGCTTTGGAGACTTTACGTTCACAGATTTTGCGCGATAGTATAAGTTTTACTCGGGCGGCCATTGAGTTTTCGGAGGATATAGAGACTCGGCAGACGGGGGGACGGTTGGTAGATAGGGAAACGGGGAAATACCGTATTCCGCTGGATGCGCTGGATGCGGAGTTGTACTTTATTGTAGATAAGCTTAAACCTGGGCAGATTTCTGAACCCGTAGTATGGACCACGCCGACGGGGCGTAAAGCGGTGCGTATCGTGTGGCTGATGCGGCGGTATCCGCCTCATCGGGCCTCGCTTGAGCTGGATTATGATCGGTTTGCGGAGGCTGCCCTGCAGATAGAGCGACAGCGGGCGATTGAGAGGTGGTTAGAGCGAGCCCGGCGCAATGTGCCTGTAGAAGTGCGAGATGAGCACTGCTTAGAAGCCCTGAAAAGTTGGACCCTCCCCACTGAATAGAGAGTTATACCTTTGGGGGATGCGCCGCGTGCTTGCCTATGGCTTGGGAATAGTTCTCTTTCTGGCCTGTGACCCTTATCGCAAGCTTGCTAAAAGCAAAAAGCTTTCTGATCGGGACTCAGCGGCCTTTGGGTATTTTAAGAAGCGGCAGTATGAGTCGGCTGCCCTAATCTTTGAGGAGTTATCGGGATTCTATCGTGGAAGCCTGCGGGGGGCCGATGTGCTATATCACCTGGCCCTTTGTCGCTACTACCTTAAAGACTACTACGCCGCCGAAAAGTACTTCGGGCAGGTCGTTGAGGAGTATCCGCTCAGTAAATACGCTGAAGAGGCCCTTTTCATGCAGGCCGAAATGAACTACCGCCTCTCTAACGATTATGACTTTGACCAGCGAGAAACCCTACGAGCCATAGAAAAATTTCAAATCTACCTCACCCTTTATCCTACTGGTAGCCATGCCGACGAAGCAGAAAAGAAAATCCAAGAGTTAGAGTACAAGTTAGAGAAAAAAGCTTTCCATGCGGCAGATGTGTTTTACCAGATTGGCCGGTATCGGCCTGCGGTGGTGCTATTTACGGATTATCTAAATCGGGGCATGGATGCCCAGCTGCGAGAGGAAGCCGCCTTCAAACGAACCCTCGCCGCCCTCAAAATGGCCGAACAAAGCATAGAGACTAAGCAGATCCCCCGATTCCGTGAAGCAGAAGAGTTTTATCGTATCTTTGCCCAGACCTATCCGAAAAGTTCCTACCTTCCAACCTTGAAGTCAGCCTATGAGCACACGAAAAGACTACTACGAGTCCCGGGCGAAACAGCTGAAAGTGCCTCAGGAGATTGAACCGATCCCGATTGCGCTTCTTTTGAAGAGGCATCCTAAGAATAATATTTACCAGAACTGCGTGGATATTTCCCGAAAAGCTGAGCAGATTGTGTCTGAGCTGAGTGGGGAGCTTCGGGAGCGGATTGAGCAGCTGGACATGCAGGAGGATGTATTGCGGTTGGGGGGCACGGATCAGAGTGTTATAGAGGCGATTCGAGAGGAGGTGGGATCGTATCGGGCGCTTCCTAAGCCTGCGTTATTAGCCATATGGGAAGCGCTGTATGGCGAATATCCCTCGCAGGAGGGGAAGGACTAATCCTCGCGGGGTGGGGTGGGGCGTATTCTTTTAGGGGTTACGGGCAGTATTGCGGCTTACAAGGCTCCTTTAATTGTGCGGGCGCTCCAAAAAAGGGGCCACGAGGTTCAGGTGCTCCTTACGAGAGGCGGGGCTACTTTTGTTTCGGCCCAGGCCTTAGAAACCCTCTCCCACCAGCCGGTGTTGGGCGATTTATGGGAACGGTTTTCAGGGGGCGAAACCGCCTGGACGCAGCATATTGACCTTGGGCAAAAGGTGGATGCATTTCTTATTGCGCCAGCGACGGCTCATACCATAGCTAAGTTGGCTCACGGGTTTTGTGATGATCTTCTATCAGCGGTGTTTTTAGCGACGCGTCGGCCGGTGCTTTTAGCGCCAGCCATGGAGACGCAGATGTATCGGCATCCCGCCGTGCAAGCCAATCTTCGGCGCTTATCGCGCTTGCCGCATGTTACGGTTATTCCTCCGGGCAGGGGCTATTTAGCGAGTGGGGCGGTGGGGGAAGGGCGCTTAGCTTCCCTTCGGCGGATCGTCTTAGCCGTAGAGCGAGCCCTCACGCCTCCTCTTCTCAAAGGCCGCCGCATCCTCATCACGTTGGGCGCCACCCGAGAATATTGGGATGCGGTACGTTTCCTCTCCAATGCTTCCACAGGCCAAATGGGCTTAGCTTTAGCCCAAGCCGCCTACCTCTTAGGCGCAGACAAAGTCCATCTGCTGGCCGCCCACACCGACTTTCCCCTTCCCAAAAAACCCTACCTTATCTCCCATACCCCCACCGCCGAAAGTATGGCTACTACCTTCATGCAGGTGTATGAAGATTATGACTGGCTTATCCTGGCTGCGGCGGTCAGTGATTACACTTTCACAGAGCGACTACCCGTCAAGCATAAAAAAACGGGGGATTCTCTTACGCTTACTTTGCGGCCTACCATAGATATTTTGGCTTGGGCGGGAGCCCATAAGCGCCCGGATCAGGTCCTGATTGGCTTTGCCTTAGAAAGCGATCCTGATCTCAACCTCGCCCGAGAAAAGCTCCTGCGCAAAGGAGCCGACTGGATAGCCCACAACCTCATCTCCTCCCAAACCGGCATGGCTTCTCCTACGAATGCCCTTACGCTCCTGAGCCGCTTCGGGCATGAATATACCATTCCTCTCGCGCCTAAACCTGTCGTCGCACTGGAAATGCTTAAATTTATTGCCCATGCGCATGCGCCTATGGTGTAGTTTGGGCCTTGCTCTGCTTTGGGCCCAAGAGCTTTTGCCCGTGGTCAATATTCAGGCGCCGGGTATTCAGGGCATAGATAGAAGCGTCCTGCAGCAAATGCAGCGAGATATTCAGCAATACCTAAGCAATAACCGCTTTTCAGACGATGTATTTGCGCCTAATGAACGTATCAAGTGCTTTTTCAACATTGTCCTTACGGCCCTTCCCAGTCCGACCCGATTTGAGGGTACGATGCAAGTGCAGGCTATTCGGCCCGTCTATGGCAGCACTTACGAAACGCTCACCCTCAACTTCAACGACCCCGACTTCAAAGTCAACTACTCCCCTACGCAAACGCTCCAGTTTTCTGAAAACGCTTATGTGGATAATCTCACTTCCCTGCTAAACTTTTATGCGTATTTGATTTTGGGGATGGACTATGATAGTTTTGGGCCGGAGGCGGGCATTCCGTATTTTCAAAAGGCGCAGCAAGTGCTCAACTTAGCTGCCGCCAATAGCAGTGAGCCGGGCTGGCAGCCCGGGGGTAACTTCCTGCGCTCTCGGTACTGGCTTTTGGAAAATCTCCTCAATAGCAGCTATAAGGAGTTTCATGCGATTTTTTATCGCTATCATCGGGAGGGGCTGGATAAGATGCACGAGGATGTTCAGGTCGCTCGCGAAAAGATACTTTTGACGCTGGCGAGTTTAGCTTCCTTTCAGCAGAATCAACCGAATAGTATTTTGACGAGAGCCTTTATAGATGCGAAGAGCACGGAGCTGATGCAGATGTTTCAGAAGGCGACCGTAGATCAGAGGCAGCGGTTTGTGGCTGTGATGAAGCAGCTGGATCCTACGAATTACAGTGTGTACGAGTCGCTTTTGCAGGAGAAGTAAGGAAGTAGTTTGATGGGGGGTCGGCCGGCGCGGGTGTTTTTGATTGGGTTTTCGGCTTCGGGGAAGAGTACTTATGGGCGGCGGTGGGCGCAGCGGCTAGGGGTACCGTTTCGGGATACGGATGAATGGATAACTGAGCAGAGCGGGCTTTCGCCTGAGCAGTGGATAAGGGAGTGTGGCGAGAGGGCTTTTCGGCAGGTGGAGGCCGAGACCATAGAAGCCATCCTGCAAGAAGAGCTGCCTTTGCTGGTGGCCTTAGGCGGGGGAAGCGTAACTATACCGGACCTCCTGCCAAAGCTCAGACAAGCCGGCTGGCTCCTATGGATCGATCCGCCCTGGCCTTGGCTGCTGGCGAGACTGCGCACAGCACCTCGCCCCCTTCTACAGGCCCGTCCCGAAACGGAGTGGTATGAACTCTGGCAGCAACGTCGCACCCTCTATCGCTTAGCCGACCTACACTGGCCCCCCCATCTCCTGCCAGAAGACTATATCCTCCTCTGGCTCCAAAACCGCCTTCGCTCTGGACTCATTGCGGCTTCTGAGAAGAGCCCTTCTTCGGCTTAGAGTCTAAATCTAAGTCCAAATCCTCATCCAGCCCAAGATCGTCTAAGCCCTCGTCTATCCCCACATCCACCCCCCCCTCCTGAATGTCAAAGTTCTCTAAGTCCCCTATGTCCTCATCCAGAGAAAGATCCTCTTGAGGCAAAGAAGGCTCCTCCGAGAGCTGCGCTTCTAACTCTTGTTCCAAGGACGAAACCTCCTCCTTCGGATTGGCTTCGGTAAAGAGGCTTGCTCCTTCTGTTTGCATGGCGGCTTCCAGGGGCGTACAGCAGGGAGAAAGCAGGGGATCAGAAGGTAGCTGGTCATTCACCTCGTACCCATACGCCAAGAGAACCTGAATTAGAGTATCTACGCGCACATAGTGGGAGTCTAAAAGGAGGAGCACTTCCTGCTTTGTGGAGTCGTAGGAGACGCTTACGATAGCCTTGGGAAAGTAATATCGTAAAAGCGAGTCCATGCGGGCTAAGGGGCATGAGGCGCATTCGCCATCGTAGGGAAAGCGGATGTGGAGATTATCTTCCGGGCCCCTGCTACAATGCCACAGAAAGAAAAGCAAGCCTACAACGGGAAGAACGGCATCTCGCCGCCGGCGCCATAAAAAGTACACACTCATACCTATTCGCAAAACTCCATAGGCTATCAGAAAGAAGGGGACCACTTCCTGCATCCAGGGAGCGGTGGCCGGCATAGGCAGGTATCGCAAAGCTACCCCCAACGCTATAAACAGCGTGCCGGAAAAGAGTCCAATGTAGCTACTCCATTTTGGCATATTAAAAGGCTAATAGCTTTTCAATGGCCGCTTGCAGACGACCCCAAGGCAAAAATGCCGCTTCCAGTGTCAGACTAAATGGCACCGGCGTATCCAGCGAAGCCACCCGCACGACCGGCGCATCCAGTTCCTGAAATAAAAACTCCCCTATCCAGGCGGCTATTTCAGCGCCCACTCCCGCCGTATAGGTGCCTTCGTACAGCACAAGGACTCGGTGGGTTTTGCGTACGCTTTGAGAGACGAGCTCTCGGTCCCAAGGCAGGAGGGTGCGCAAGTCTATAATTTCTATATCTACGTGGGGCATTTCTTGCTGGAGTTGGAGGGCTTTGACTACGCCCATGCCGTAGGTGATGAGGGTGAGGTCTTTTCCGGGTTTGGCGATGCGGGCTACGCCTAAGGGGAGGTTGTAATAGGTTTCGGGGACGGGGTCTTGGACGCTGCGGTAGAGGGCCTTATGTTCAAAAAAGAGCACGGGGTTGGGGTCTAAGAAGGCGGTGGTTAGCAGACCTTTGGCATCGTAGGCGGTGGCGGGATAGACGATTTTTAGGCCGGGCACCCCCATGAAGATACCCTCTAAGCTCTGAGAGTGAAAAGGTCCTGCTCCTACACCTGCCCCCGTAGGCAGGCGAATAACCACTTTGGCCGGGACACCCCAGCGATAGTAGTTTTTAGCGAGGTTATTGATAATCTGGGTAAAGCCGTAGCTCACAAAGTCGGCAAACTGCATTTCCACCATGCTGGGAATATCGCGTAGGGCCAGCCCAAGCGAAGCGCCCAGGGGAGCCGACTCGGAAATGGGAGTATTGCGTACGCGGCTTTTGCCGAAACGTTCCACAAATCCTTCGGTTACTTTGAAGACGCCGCCATACTCGGCGATATCTTGTCCCATGAGGATGAGGCGGGGGTCTTTTTCCATGGCTTGGCGCAGGCCTTCAGAGATGGCATCCACGAAGCGCAGGACTCGCTGACCGGGATCGGGGGGAGGTGGCGTCAAAGGCGTTGTGAGAGGCGCATACACACTGGCTTCCTCGTAGGCGGGATCAGGTACAGGGTCGGGCTCTGCCAGCACGGGCGCTATCTCCGCCTGAATATGCGCCCGCAGCTCCTTACGAAGGTCCTGAATGGTTTTTTCCGTTAAAAGCCCCTCCAAAAGCAGGAAGCGCTCATAGTTCAGAATCGGGTCTTTTCGGCCCCATTCTTCAAAGAGGTGTTTAGGGACATACTTTGTGCCGGAGGCTTCTTCATGGCCCCGCATGCGAAAGGTCATAGCCTCTATGAGGAAGGGCCGCCGCTCTTGCCGAGCCCGCTCCGCATAATGCCGAATCGTCTTATAGACGGCCAGGACATTATTGCCTTCTTCAATGGTGTAGCCTTCCATGCCGTATCCCACGGCCCTGTCGGAGAGGCGCTTACATCGGTACTGTTCGCTGGTGGGGGTGGAGAGGGCATAGCCGTTATTTTCAATGAGGAAGAGCACGGGGAGGTCCCATACGCTGGCGAGGTTGAGCGCTTCATGGAAGTCGCCTTCACTCGTGCCTCCATCCCCAATAAATGCTAAGGCGATGTAGGAGGCATTTTCTAAGTTGCTGGCTAAGGCGACGCCGTCGGCTACGGGTAGCATAGCCCCTAAGTGCGAAATCATCCCAATGACCCGATACTCCGGGGCTCCAAAATGGAAGGAACGTTCCCGTCCCCGGGTAAAACCCGAAGCTTTCCCTTGCCACTGGGCAAAGAGCTTGCGCAGGGGCATGCCCCGCGCGGTAAAGACCCCGAGGTTGCGATGCAGAGGGAAGATATAGTCTTCGGGAGAAAGGGCGAGGGTAGCACCGACGGCAATCGCTTCCTGGCCGATGCCGGAGAACCACTTGCTGATTTTGCCTTGGCGCAGGAGGGAGAGCATTTTTTCCTCTATCAGGCGGGCGTAGAGCATTTCCCGATAGAGACGTAATAGGAGGTCGGCGTCCAGGCCCGTAGCGTCGTAATGGAAGAGGGGCTTATCTACCGCTACGGTAACCATAAATCAGGGATTTTGCGGGGCTGGAGCTGGGGATGGGGTCTGAGAGGGGCCACCGGATGGAGGCGTAAAAGGCTGTGTATTGACAACATCGGCCACCCGGGGCCGCCGTTCATCTAAACTACTCTTAGAGAGACTGTACACAGCGTGAATGAGAAAAGTTAGCACAATAAGGGCGCCAAAAAGGGTCCAAGTCGCTTTTTCAGCGAAGTCGGCTGCCTGCCGAACCCCCAAGAGCTGGGAGGCCTGCGCCACCCCCTGAATATCCGTCGCTAAACCCCCTCCCTTCCCCTGCTGAATGAGCACTAAAAGCGTCAAGAGAATCGCATCAATCACTAAAAGTCCTACGAGGATGCCGATGAGCCACGCCATTGCCCAAAGGTAGGCAAAAACTTTTGACGTGGGATGGGTCTCCCTGCCCTTTCCATAAAAAGCGCTAACATTGCATCAATGGAGGTGCTTCGTCCGGCAGGTTTGACGCCTGTGGGCCCTTATAGCCCAGCTGTGCGTGTAGGTCCCTGGGTATTCATCTCCGGCCAAATCGCCCTAAACGAACAAGGCGAGTTAGTCCGTACTACCTTAGAGGCTGAGATCGCCCAGGTTTTGACTAACCTGAAAGCTGTGCTCAAAGCCGCTAACTTAGAGCCCAGTCACCTCGTAAAAGTCTCTATTTTTCTCACGGACATGGCGTTTTTTCCGATGGTGAATGCGGAGTATGAGAAGCTTTTTCCTGATGGGCGGTATCCGGCTCGAGAAACGGTGGCCGTGGCGGCCTTACCCAAAGGCGCTCGCATAGAAATAAGCGGCATTGCGTACGATCCGCGTGGGTAAGCGAGTCGTACTCGGTTTAATACTTCTAAGTGGCTGTTGGGGGCAGACTCTTTCCGAGACTCCTCCCCGGTGGAGAGATACTGCCCTGGTCCTTCGCCAGATGAGGCCGGACACCTTGTATCCCTTTTATGAGGTGGAGCGCGATACCCTTTTTTTAGCGGCCCACTTATTACGTTTTTGGCAGAAGCTTGCTGCCGGAGAGAAGGTGCGTATTCTCCATATTGGGGACTCGCATATTCAAGGGGATGTGCAGGGCCGGGAAATCCGAAAAAGGTTATATGCCCTGTGGGGAGTGGGGGGAAGAGGGTATGTCTTTCCGTATGCGTTGGCGGGGACCAGCTCTGCTTACGACTATGTGAGTGGGGGTGAGGGGCAATGGTTATATGCGCGCAGTGTGCACCCCGTGCCGGCCTTACCCTTAGGCGTGACGGGTGTAGCGATTGGCACGTATGATTCTTCTGCGGTGTGGCGGCTGCGCTGGGCCCCTGAATATGCCCCCGTCGCTTCACCCTCCACTCAAATCGGCCTCCTTACTCGCACCCTAAAAGAAATTCAACTTCGCCTCACCTATCACGATAGTGCTGCTCCTCTTACGGCGACCCTTCCGGCGGGGTATCAGCTCTCTTGGCTAACTCCCCAAAAGGATATCCTGTTTTTAGAGGGGCGCTTCTCATGGGAGGGAGGGGATAGCTTAGGATATGCTGAGCTACAAGGGATATTCTTGGAAGATACGGGCCGAGTTTCTTACTACACCATGGGCGTCAATGGCGCTCGTCTGAAAGACCTTCCGACCCTTCCCCTGCTCAAAGAGAGCCTTCGGCTTTTGAGACCAGACTTGGTGGTGATAGATTTAGGGACGAATGACTTGTATGGCTTGGAGGGAGGGCTGGTAGGGTACAAGGCCGCTCTGGAGGCCTCCATAGATACGATTCGGCAGGCTTTGGGTGAGGTGGAGATTTTGGTGACGACGCCAATGAGCTTTTATCGGCGGATGCGGCCAGTAGCAGAGCTAAAAGCCGCTTCTCAGATTGCGCGCTGGGTCTGTGTCCAAAAAGGAGTAGCCCTGTGGGATGCGGCTGCCCTGCTGGGCGATATTAAGGATTGGCGACTGCGCGGTCTGGCCCACCCCGATATGGTGCATCTTTTGCCTGCAGGTTATGCCCACAAGGGACAGCTCTATGTAAGGGCTTTTTTGCACGGCTACTGGAAATACCTCACTAACCAGCTCACACCTCCGGCCGAAGAGGGGCGTGGTGTGAGTTTGCCCGACTCGCTCTTGGTAGTGCGCCCTATCCCGGCGACGCCAGTTTTCAGTCAGTGGGGAGAAGCTCGTTCACCCACCCATACCGTTTCTCCCCAAACCTATGCCCCCCCTAAACCCAGCTACATCTATCACAAGGTTCGTCCCGGGGAAACCTTAGGGAGTATAGCTCAGCGTTATCGGGTAAGTGTGCGGGCTATTCAGCAGGCTAATGGCTTGCGGGGGAGCTTGATTCGGGCGGGCCAGACCCTGCGTATTCCTACGGGTCAGGGGTCTTTCTCCGCTCCTTCGGCGAATTCTTCGGCGACTGCTCCGTCCTCTGCTTCGGGGCGTCGGTATCATCAGGTGCGGCCCGGCGAATCCCTTTGGAGTATTGCTCAGCAGTACAAGACCAGCGTAGAGACCCTCCGACGTCTCAATAATCTCGCTCCTCACCAGGCCATCTATCCGGGTCAAAAGCTCCTCATTCCATGAGGGCGCGGGCCATTTCAAATATCTCTTTCCACATGGGCCAGGTGAGTCGGCCTGTAAAAGTATTTTGCTGGCTGGGGTGATAACTAGAGAACAGTTTGATACCACTGGGCGATTCGTGAAGTGCTCCATGATGGAATGGGGGCTTGGGGCAAAGTTCTAATAGGCGGGCGGCGCTCTGGTGGGCTATGGCTCCCAGCGCGAGGATGACCCTTAGAGAGGCTCGGAGCTCTTGCCATTCTCGCAGAAGGTAGGGTTGGCAGGCCTGGATTTCCTCAGGAAGGGGTTTATTGTGAGGGGGGGCGCATCGCACTACGGCTGAAATGAAGACGCCATAGAGCCTAAGGTTGTCGTTGGGGCCTTTGCTTTCTGGGGCGGAGCTGAGGCCGATCTCGTAGAGGGCCTGATAGAGCCACTGGCCGGAGCGGTCGCCGGTGAACATACGGCCGGTGCGGTTGGCCCCATGAGCGGCCGGCGCCAGCCCAATAATCCAAAGTCGCGCCTGCGGATCGCCAAACCCCGCTACCCCCTTCGCATGATAAGACCATCCCTGAAAGCGGCGCGGCGGCCGCTGCGCCACCGCCTCCCGATAAGCCACCAGCCTCGGACACGCCCGACAAGCTATAATCTCTCTGCCTAACTCTTCCGTCCAGCTCACACCCGCTCAAAAGTAATCTCCGCCGGCTGAGCCCCATACAGCGATTCTAGGACTCGGCTCCGGTAAGTGAAAATCGCCCGCAAACGAGGCCAAATCAAAAAAGGATGCACCAGCCGCCCCACCGCGCCCAGCGGAAGAAGATAATGCACCTCATCTTCCATGAGGGTGGCTTCGCCTTGACGAGTGAAGATATGCCGATGATGCCAAAAGCGATAAGGCCCAAACCGCTGCTCATCTACGAAGAGGGCCCATTCCCGCTCCGCCGCCGGCGGATGTAAATGCGTGATCTCCGTAACCCACGACACAGGAATACCCCAAAGAGGCCGAACCGTATAGACGATAATCAGGCCGGGCGTCATTTCCGAAGGGACGGCCGAACGGATAACAAAGCCCATATCAGGAGGCGTAATGCGAGCCAGGTTTTCTGGGCGCAGGAAAAAGGGCCAAATCGCCTCTAAGGGCTGGGGAATAAGCTGGCGACTATACAGGCGATACATCCGAAGCCTTTACTAACCAAAATTAGGGCTAAGGGAGTTTATGCGGGGGCGGCGCTGGGCGGGGTTAGCCTCCTAAGATTTGGATGAGGCTTCGGAGCCCTTCGCCAAAGGCTGCAAACACGATGCCCCAAAGCACCATAGCTATAGTGAGCCGCCAAGCCAAAATCCCCCGCGGCGTACGAAATGCCAGAGCAATAGCTGTCCCAATAGGCGGACTGAGAATCGGCGGTGTAAGCAGTGCTACCCCCCACAGCCCATACCGCTCCCAAAAACGCACCCAGCGCGGCGAGAGCGGCTTCGGCGGACGCCCCCGCAGCTTACTAATCCACCTCCGAACTGCATCCCCTAAGTAAGTGAAAAACACACTTCCTCCAATCCCCCCCGCCGTCGTGCATAAAAACTGCTCCCAAAAAGAAAGTCCCTTCGCTAAGCTCATGGCTACTCCCACCATGAATTTCACCCCGCTCACCAGGAAGATGCTCAGATACAGCAGAATCCGACCCCATTCCTCAGCCATGGTGAAGGGGGCCGTAAGCGAGGTCTCCTGCATCGCCTAAGCCGGGTACGATATAACCTTTGGCGGTAAGCTCTTTATCCACGGCTCCTACGATGAGGTGCGCTTGAGGGAGGTGCTTCTGAAGGCGAGTAATGCCATACTCCGACGCAATGAGGGCCAAGATAAACAGAGCCTTCGGTTGTCCCCGAAAGCGCAAAGCTTCCCACGCCGTCAAAATGCTGGTAGCCGTTGCCAGCATCGGGTCCACCAGCACGGCCACGCGGTTTGTCAAGGGGGGCACAGCCAAATAATCTACCTGCACGGTAATATCTCGGTTGGTGAGCTCTGTTCGGTACGCCGCCACATACCCCACCTCAGCAAAGTCAAATGCTTCTAAAACGCCTTGTAGCAGGGCATTTCCCGCTCGGAGGATGCTAATGAGCACGGGCGGCTCCGATAAGACATGCACCTTAGCTTCTGCCAGCGGCGTGGTGATGGTCACCTCCTGGAAAGCAAGGTGTTTGCTTAGTTCGTAGCCCAGTAAGAAGCCCGCTCGCTGAAGGTTCCACCGAAAGCGATGCCGATCCCGTTGTAGCTTCTGATTGCGGAGTTCGGCCAGTATCTGCGAGAAGAGCGAGGGCGTTTCGCTTAGCACTTGGATAGGCACTCGGCGAAGTTATGAAGAAAGCCACCTCAGTAGAGGCGTAACTAAAAAGAGGCGATGTTCCCAGAGGGGTCTAAACTGCCAGAAGAAGCGCTCAATGGAAGGGATGACGGAGCCCATGAAGTCAAAGGTTTTGCCGGCTTGGGTAGCTTTTTGGATGAGGGTAGCGAGGAGTTTGGTGCCGGCTTGGGGGTGGCTATGGGGGTGGTGGGCGCTGGCAAAGTACCAGACTCGCTTTTGCCCCCATAAGAAGAAACCCACGGCGTGGGGCGGTTCTCCTACGGCCAAAATCTCCCATGGGAAAGGGCCTTGGACCAGAGCTTCCATTTGGCGGCGAAACTTCGGATGGAGGCCCTGCGGCGCATAAGTGTGCCAGAAGGCCAGGGCCTTTTCGGCGGGGATGGGCCAGACGGGGAGAGCTTCGGCTTGCCGGAGCTTTCGGCGCAAGGCGCTTGTCGGCTCAAAGCGATGAATCACAAAGCTGCCAGCGGCTCTGGGGCGCAGACCTTCCTGCCAGAGGGGTGGTAGATAGCTCCATTCGGGCGGCAAAGTCCCGGCTATCAGGCGGAGGTGCCACTCTGCCTTTCGGAGGAAGTTGGCCAGGGCTCGTAGGATAGGTGCGCGGATGGCATAAGCGGGGCCTGAAAGGGGTTGTGGGGTCAGGATAGGGGCGTAAGGCACACTTAGCGGCATTCGCCACAGCCGAAAGGGTCCTAACCGCTGCTCTGCCAGGAGCCAGACGGCCCGCAGTTGGCCTTCCTCCACACAGGCTATGCCCCCCCACGGCTCTCCCAGGGCCTCCCACCAGTCCCAGCTTTCAAACGGCTCTTCATGGTTCAGAGGGGAGCCTCGGAGCTCCTTTCCATCCATCCAGAAGGTCTTCATTGGGTGAAGCGCTTTTGGGTCGGGGAGGGAAAAGCGGGCCACCATGTCCAGCATGCAAGCGGCTCTTCGTAGTTCAGAACGTACCCTCGGAGCTCCTCCCCCCCTATCCAGAAGGTTCTCACTGGGTGAAGCGCTTTTGGGTCAGGGAGGGAAAAGCGGGGGTACCCAGAGCAAAGGTGATGCGCCATAGCCCTGCATGGGCTCCTAAGAGCCCATAATGCATGCCCAGGCTCAGAGAAGTAGGGAGACGCCAGCGGCCGATACCCAGAGCGATTTCTGTGAGCCAGAAGCTCCCCTCTGCATGCCAGCCCCCTTCCGTGTAGAGCGCCCGAAAACTCAAATGCTCCTGCCAGTTCGTCTTCCGAAGGAGCGGTAGGTGCCGGAGAATGGCCCGTTCCAGGTCCCACTGCGCCTGGGTCTGATAGCTGAGTCGACCGGCTGGCCGGTACAAGGGCCAGAAAAACAGGTCGGTATAGCGCTGATGCAGAGGAAGCGGCTGGGCATTTGGAAAGAGCCTATCCGCCCAAGGAGCGCCATTAGACTGCAGATGAAGGCCGTGACTCCAATGCCATTTGCCCCAGGGACTAATAGAGAGCCGCGGCTGTATGCCTAAGTATCCCGTCCAAAGGTAAAGGTTCGGTAGTCGGGCTATCTCGTGTCCAGTTTGGATGGTAATTTGGAAAGGGCCCTCGGGCGGCATCAGGATGGTACTGCGGGGAGTGCGGTAAAGCCGCGTGCCCGGCGTCCACTCGGTGAAGAAGCTCAGACGATAAGCGGGGTAGTAGCTTTCCCGAGTAGGGGTGGAGGGGCGCCGGTCGTAGGTAAGTTCTATGGCACTATGCCAGCATCGGTGCCAGCGAAAACTCCCCCGCGCGCACACATAGAATCGGTCATATACTTGGAGGGGGGCTTCCCTGCGCAGAAGGTACAAGAGGGTATTCCAAAGGAGGGGGACTTGGACGAAATCGGGCCCCTCGCGGGCTTCCCAGCCGCCTCTAAGCTCGGCCCTGAAAGGCGGGAAGCGACTTTTCCGGTAGGTAATGCCTGCTTCGGGGAGCGCGCGCTGCCACCCCGCCCCATAACGTACCCGAATAGCACCCTCCCACAAGGCTGCCCTACCCTGATGCTGGAAAGTGCCTTCCCCCCGAAAAACCCACCCCTCCAAACTCGTATAGCCCGGCCATAGCACCGTAAGCCCAGACTCCCACCTTTGCTCGCCCTTCCTCCGCCCCCAAGCATACCTCACACCCTCTCCCTCAAAAGCCAATCCCCTCCTCACTCTGGAAGGCTTGGCCAACGTGTCTGAGCCTTTGAGGAGGCTGTCGGCTTGCTCCATGTAGAGCTGCTGGAAAGTGTCCAGAGGAACTTTGCGGAGGCTATCCCAGAAGGTGTTTTCAGGCTTCTCTGCACCCTCTAAGATGCGTAATCGCTCTGAAAAGTCTAACCGTTTCACGACTATGGTATCTATCCGAAAGCCCTTCGGAAAGGTGTCTGGGGCTGCGGCGGGGGCTGAAGAGGAGGTTGGACGAGAGGGGGAAATCCGTTTTAGTTTTTGCTCTTGAAGCAAAGCATAGCGCCGGTAAAGAAAGTGCCCTTCGGCTGTGAGGGTGATAGAGAGTCCTACGAATTCTGCCTTGAGCTTGGCTTTTAGTTGGATTTCGGCGGGGGCCCAGCAGGGTCCCACTGGGGCATATTGCATGCGTAGATGAATCGTATCTACATACGGCGTTCCCTGCTCTTGGGTAATCCATCCTTCCATACCCCGCAGAGCATAAGTTTCATCAACAAGCACCAGATAGCCTCGGATGCCGATCTGGGGATTTTTCGGTTCAAAGGCGATCTGGTATAGGAAGCCCTCTTTATCCCAGACTTCGCCGATGATTTGGTAGCGGTAATAGAGGAGGGCGTCGTTAGCTAAGGGGAGGACGAGGGGGCTTTTGGTGATTTCGGGGATGTTCAGGCGGTCTTGGTAGGGGTCAAAGCCTTGGAGCACCCACAGTCCCGTAAAACCATACTGCCGGGTGCCTACTACCCGAGAGTAGCGAATGGTTTCCTTGTACTTATTGGGCGGCTGAAAGTCCACGTCTGAGAGGGCTTCGCTCATGTAGATAATCCCTCCGGGAGGCAAGCTGTCGCCTTGTTTTTTGAGGAGTTTGTTTAGGAGGGGGGGTAGTCCTTCGGGGAGGCGTGCGGTAAAGAGGGAGTAGATTTCGCTGCGGTAGGCGGGGAGGCAGGTTCGGTTAGGGTTTTTTCGTTCTATGGCGCGGCGGATGAGGATTTCGGCGGGGTTGGTTTGGCCTTCGGTGATGATGACGCTGGGGAGCCGTATGTCCTGCCGACGCAAGCGGAAGGTATATTCTATGGGGCCGGGTAGCTGAATAGATAGGGTTTCTTGGTGGGGCGAAAAGCCCAGATAGCGGATTTCTAAGGGGGTGCGGCCTTCGGGGAGGTTGAGCTGGAAGGTGCCATCAGCCCGAGTTAGTATTTGAAAGCCCGACTCAGGCAGGCGCACCAGCGCATGAGGAAGCGGTTCGCCTTCCATACTCTCCACCCGACCCCTCAGAAGCACCGTCTGCGCTTGAAGGAGAAAGAAAAGATACCCCGGAAAACAGCGCCAGAAAAGCCCCATTCTTTACAAAGGTAGAAGCTTATATAAGGTCACGAGGAGGGCGCCGAAGGGGCACGGCACATGGGTGTACGATCCCCCCTCACCCCGACCCTCTCCTCCCTTGAGAAGGGGGGAGAGGGTGGAGGGAGTGGGGGTAATACCAAATTTTCTGTAGAGGGTTTCCGAATGGTAAGAGGGACATTTTGGGCAGCTACTGCCTAATACCAATTCGGTGCAAAGAGTT
>Ga0272445_1001201_pt1 | contig 20947 bp, 19 predicted proteins | sample YNPCB0031_FD_194404 | JGI IMG/M metagenome (GOLD analysis project Ga0272445, IMG submission 194404) | Hot spring sediment microbial communities from Yellowstone National Park, WY, United States - YNP-CB-003-1 | ecosystem: Environmental > Aquatic > Thermal springs > Hot (42-90C) > Sediment... | reverse complement strand
ACATTTGGGGCATATAATTTTATTTTTCATAGGAGGTGACCTCCTTTTTGTTTGGGGGAGTCTTATGGCTCCCCCTAAAATTTTTATAAATATAATTTTAAACATCATAAAAAAGTTAACAAAACTTTTTTAAAAAGGAGGATAATTATGAAAAAATTTTTAATAATATTAATATTTTTAACTTGTTTGAATTCGCAATTTCAAAAAAAAGAGGCATTTTTTATAATAAAAGGTGTTGTTATTGATAAAGAAACAAATTCTCCAATTGAATATGCAAGTGTATCAATTTTTAATCAAAAGGATTCTTCTTTTGCAGGTGGAGTTTTAACTGATAGTAAAGGTCAATTTATGATAAATGTAAATAGACCTGGCTTATATTTTTTAAGAATAACATTTTTAGGATATGAAAAAAAGGAAATTTCTTCTATTAAAATAACTCCTGAAAATAGAATTTTAGATATTGGTAAAATATATCTTGAAGTTTCTTCAATTGTTCTTGAAACAAAAGAAGTTGTTTCTGAACCATTACCAATAACCTATAAGGTTGATAAAAAAGTTATAGAAGTTAGTAAAATTGGAACATCTTTGTCAGGGACAGCAATTGATATTTTAAAAAATGTTCCTTCTGTAAATGTTGATGTTGAGGGAAATATAAAGTTAAGGGGAAGCGAAAACTTTCTCCTTTATATAGATGGAAGGCAATCTCCTCTTACACCCTCTGATGCCTTACAGCAAATACCTGCTTCTTCAATAGAAAGGATTGAAATAATAACAAACCCATCTGCAAAATATGAAGCAGAAGGAACTTCTGGAATAATAAATATTGTTCTTAAAAAAGGGAAAGGGGAAGGAGTAAATGGAGTTATAAATTTGAATGCTGGTCTTAATGAAAAATATGGAGGGGATGTTGTTTTGAATTATAAAAGTGAAAATATAAAAGGTTTTTTAAATTTAAATTATAATAAAAGGAGCTTTAAAGAGGAAATTTCTTCTGAAAGGGAAATATATGATAAGGAAATAAAATCAAATGGAGAAACAAAAAGGATATTTAATCCTTATGGTTTAAGAGCAGGAATTGATTTTGATATAAAAAATTCAAATAGAATTGGTATTTTAGCAAATTATGGATTATTTAATATGAAAAATAAAGGTTTTTCCAAATATGAGGAAATCTCTGATACCTTAAAAAATTCTTATAAAACAAATGGTTTTTTTGAAAGGAAGGGTCCATTTTTTGAAATAGTTCTTAATGATGCACAGAAATTTAAAGGTGAAAATCACAATCTTTATACAGAATTTTCTTATAACATAAGAAATGGTGATGAAAGAAATGAAAGTTTTAAAAGGGATAGTTTAAATTATATATTAAGTGGAAATAAAAGATTTGAATCTGGTTTTTCAAATAGATTTACATCAAGAATTGAATATTTTAGACCTTTAAACAAATACTTTAAGATTGAAACTGGTTATAGAGGAGAATATTCTTTAAGTAAAGATAAAACAGATTTTTATGTTTATGATGTTGAGGAAGAAAAGTTTGAAATTGTTGATAGTATGTGCCATGAAGTTAAATATAAGAATAATGTTCAGGCAATTTATTCATTATTTAGAGGGGAATTGAAAAATGCAGGATATCAAATTGGTTTAAGAATTGAATATAATGATAGAAAAATAGAATATACTGATACTAATCTAATATATACTTTTAAAAAAATTGATTATTTTCCAACTTTTCATTTTTCCTATAAATTTTTAAAAGCAAATGAAATATTTTTAAGTTATTCAAGAAGGATAACAAGACCGAGGGATTTCTGGCTTGAACCATTATTAACATGGATTGATGCATATAATGTTAGGAAAGGTAATCCTGATTTAAAACCAGAATACATTGACAATTTTGAAACAGGTATAAATAAGGAAATTTTAAAAGGTTCTTTTACTTTTGAAACCTATTATAGAATAATTAATAATAAAATTGAAAGGTTAAGAATTCCTTATAACGATTCAGTATTTCTCCATACACCATTAAATGCTGGAAAATCATTTTCTTTTGGGAGCGAAATTTCCTTTAACAAAAATATTTTTAAAATTTTAACAATAAATCCTGTATTTGATTTTTATTTTTATAAGTTAAAGGGTAAAATTTATGGTGAAGAAATATCAAAGGAAGAAATTAATTATAATTTAAGGTTTAATTTAATGGCTTTTATGCCCTTTTCTTCCCGTCTACAAGTAATTTCAATATATACAAGTCCAACAAATTCCTTTCAGGGGAAAGAAAGGGAATTTATTACTTTTGACCTTTCTTTTCAAAAATTTTTCTTAAATGGAAATTTAATTTTAAATTTACAGGTAAGGGATATTTTTAAAACTTCAAAAAGGGGTTTTGAAATAGATGAAAGGGATTATAAATATTATCAGACCTTTAAACATGAAGCCCCCATTTTAATTCTAACATTAACTTATAATTTCAAGGGTTATAAGGCAGAAAAGAAAATAAGAAAAGAAATTGAAGAAAGAGAAGAATTTGAATATTAAGAAATAATTTCTTTAATCATTTTTTTATCATAATCTTCATAAAAAACTTTTGCAAGATAAAGTCCTTGTGGAGGTGCAATTATTATTTTTTCAGGTTCTTTCTCAATATATTCTTTAAATTTTAAATATTTTCCTTCCTTTGCTAAAAAAATCATTTGCCCTACAATACTTCTTACAAGTTTATTCAAAAACCTGTCTCCTGCAATGTAAAAGATTAAAACATTACCTTTTCTTTTCCATCCTGCATCAAAAATATTAACAATTCCTTTCCCTTTATGTCCAGGTGACCATTTTTTAAAATCCCTTTCCCCTTTTAAAAATTTTGCCATCTTGTAAAGGGAATTTATATTTATCTTATAATCAATTTCCCAAAAATATTTTCTTTTTAAAGGGGAACGTCCAAGAAGTATTTTATAAACATATATTTTCCCCTTTGCTGAAAATCTTGCATGAAAATCATTTCTTTCAATTTCAATATCTTTTATATAAATTGAATCTGGTAAAATTGAATTTAAACTTCTTTTAAAATCCTCTAAACTTTTAAAATATCTATTTAAAATTTTTTTTGAAATATCAAAATGAGCAACCTGTGAAATTGCATGAACTCCTCTATCAAGTCTTGAAGCCCCTTTTATTCTTATATTTTTTGAAAAAATTTTTTTTAACGCATTTTCAATTTCACCCTGGCATGTTCTAAAATCTTTTTGAATTTGCCATCCATAAAATTCATTTCCATCATATTCAATTGAAATTTTTATCCTCATTTTATTCTCTTTGCAATAATTATTGATATTTCAAAAAGGAGATAAATGGGAATTGCTATTAAAATAAGTGTTAATGCATCAACAGAAGGTGTTATTATTGCACCTATTAAAAATATAAGCACTATTATTTCCCTTCTTCTTTTTTGTAAAGTATTGGGCGAAATTATTCCAAGGCGTGTTAAAATTAAAATTACTATTGGAAATTCAAACAGGATTCCAAACGAAATTGTTAAATAAAAAAATAATTTAAAAAGATTGTCTATTCCAATAATTGGTTCAATTATATTTGAACCAAACGAAAGTAAAACTTTAATTCCAATTGGATATGCTAAAAAAATTGAAAAAAATAAACCGGTGTAAAACAAAAATATTCCAAATAAAATAAATGGAAAGATTTTTTGTTTTTCTTCCTTATAAAGACCTGGTTCAACAAATTTCCATATTTCATAAATCATAAGTGGAAATATTAAAATGATTGAAAAGAAAATTGAAATCTTTATTTTAACAATAAATGCTTCCTGAGGCGAAAAGAAATAAATTTTCCCAACCGGCTTTTTAATATAGTTTAAAATATAAGGTGAAATAATAAAACCAAAAATTGCTCCAATTAAAAAATACATTAAAATCCTTATTATCCTTTTCCTTAATTCTTCAAGATGTTCTACAAATTCCATCTCTTTCATAAAAGAATTTCTGGTTTAATCCCAAAAATTATTATAATTATAAAAAGGAATAAGAAATAATAGTTAAAAATTTTTAATTGGTTCATTTTTTCTTTTTTAATTTCAAAAAATGATAACATTCCAAGGGGGATTGAAATCAAATAAACAAGAAAAAAATTTAAAATTAAAGGAACTATAAGATATGAATATAGGATTAAAAGGGCAGAATAATTTTTTCCTCTTTCTTTTCCAAAAATTGTAGGTAATGTTTTAACTCCTAAAATTTTATCACCTTCAAAATCAAGCAAATCTCTAAAAGATATTGCAGGAGTTAATGCCAAAAATATTAAAAGATAAATTTTTAAAGGTATTTTTTTATATGGAAGATTTATTCCAAATCCCATCATAAATGAAAAAAAAGCAGCAATTCCAAGAATTAAAAGATTTAAAGGAAAATATTTTTTTAACCTTATTGGAGGAACTGAATATATTATATGTAAAATATGGGAAAATAAAAATACTAAAAAAATTCTTAAAGAAAAAGAAGATAAAATAAGTGATGAAATCGTAAAGAATAAAAAATAAAAAATTACCTCTTTCTTTTTATATTCATAAAAAAACGGATTTGTTTCTCTTATATATTTATCACCTTCCTTATCAAAATAATCGTTTAAGATAAGTGCTGATTGAAAAAGAACGAAAAGAGAAAAAGAATTTATTAGAAATTCAAAAAAATTTTTTATTTTATATCCTTTAAAAAAAATTGAGATTAAATATCCACCTGAAAGCAAAAAGAAATAATGAAGGAAAAGGTAAATTCTTAAAGTTTCAAATGAAAGTTTTTTTAAAAAGGAAGACCTTAAATATAAGAAAATTGTAAAAAGGAAAAGAATTAATCCTGTTAAATAAATCAATTACTTTATTTCACCAAGTATCTTAAATTCAACCCTCCTGTTCATCTGATGCTCGTCTTCTGTTTTTGCATTTGGAATAACAGGTCTATCTTCACCATATCCAATTGCTATAAGGCGTTTTGGATCTATTCCATGTTTTGTTATGAAGTATGTTCTTACAGCATTTGCTCTTGCATCAGTTAAACGGTAATTATAAGCCCTTGTTCCTCTTTCATCAGCATGGCCACCTATTTCAACCTTCATTGTTGGGTTATCCTTTAAAACCTGTGCAATTGAATCAAGAATTGGATAAGATTCAGGTCTTATTGTTGCCTTATTAAAATCAAAATATATGTTTCTAAATGTAAATACCATTTTTTCTTGAAGCATTGGGAAGTTCTTTATATTCTTTTCTCCTCCCCTTACAGAAACATATGCAGCCTGTGGAATATATCTTGGTTTTTCCGGCTTTGGAACATTTACTTCAAATAAATATGTTCCTGCAAGAAGTGTTATTTCATAAGTTCCATCCTGTTTGCTCGTGAATTCACTTATAGTTTTTCCAACCGAATCTTTAACAATCATATTTGCAATTAATGGTTCATTTGTTTGGGCATTATAAACTTTTCCAAGCACAATTCCTTTATTTGGTTTTAAAAGAATTTCCTTTTCAGTAAAGGTGGCAGGTTTAATTATTATAGGTTCTGTTCTTTTATAATAATCAGGATGTTCAAATATGAATGTATATTCACCACCTTCCATCTGCATTTTTAAAAATCCAAGTGTATCGGGTTTTAATTTTTCTTCTTTATCTTTAAATTTAACTGTGATAAGGGGAACAACTGGAGCACCTGTTAATGCATCCTTTACTGTTAAAGCAAGGATTCCATATGTGGGAACAAGTTTAAATGTGAGGAATGTTTCCTTAGAACTTTTAACCTTCACAGGAAGTTTTTTTGGAAAATATTTTTCCCTTTTAGCTTCGACAATATAATCTCCTGGGGATAAAGAATATATAAAAATTCCATTTTCATTAGAAGATAATTTTTTAATAAGTTTGTCACCCTTATAAATGTTTACCTCAGCAATAAGTGGCTTACCAGTTAAGGAATCCTCAATTGTTCCTTTTATTTTACCCTTCATAGGTGTTCTTAAACCCCAGTAAAGAGCTAATGCTTCTCCATTGCTCTTTGTGAAAAAACCCCTTGAATGTGAATATCCAAGATCAAAATAAAAATAATCAAAGCAAAAGCCTATTCCATATGAAAGTGCTATTCCATGATGTCCTCCAAGTGTAAGCCCACTTCTTAATAAAAACCATTCCTTTAAAGGATATTCGCCACCAAAAGATAATTTTGGCATTGTGCTTGAAAGTGCTCTTTCAGAAAAGCCCTGTTCATAATCAAAAAATATTTTCCACATCTTTTCAGGATTAAAATATGTAAGACCAAATCTTAAATTAATTGGTAGCCTTTTTGTAAAAGGTTGTATTTTATAAGTTTCGGATGTATCAATTCCTATACTTTCCCTTTTTTCTTTATCAATCAAATTCCATATATTAAAATCTTCAATTCTTCCATAATGGTATCCTTCTTCAGCATAATTTTCCAAACCTAAATCTATACCAAATGGAAGACCTTTTCCCCATTTTGTATAAGAATAAATATTTGAAATTGAAATAGTAGCTGCTAATCTATCTTTATAATTTCCACCAAATCCTAAATCAAAACAAATTCCATTTCCACCAATTCCATACCTTGCCTTTAATGTATCGTATCCTGAAATTGCTCTTTTTCCGGAATTAAGTGCTGCTCTAAAATCAAGAACTTCTGCATATCCTATACCAATTATGTAAGAAAAAGAAAGTCCATAAAGAAATCTTATGTTTTCATCATAATCGTATTTATTTGCAAGCCCCAATCTTGTTTCTATATATGATATTGCTTCACCATCAAATTCATTTAAATCATATACTTTACCAAGTTCATTTCCAAAAAAGGAGAGGGACCAGAAATCCTTTGTTGTTTTTAAGTAAGTTGCATTTACATTTCTTATACCAAATCCAAAATATTTATAAGAAAACGAAAGACCTGTTAATTCATTTGCAAGATGGAATTTAAAGAAATTACCAGGTATTGAACTTAAAAATTCATCTTTATCTTTTTCTGTTAATGTATCTCCATCATTTGCTTTACTTGCCATTTTGTTCCACCATTCTATTGAAAATGTATTGTTTGTAAATCCTATAAATCCTGAAAGAGGGAATGAGAAGGAAAAAGAGGGTGCAAGTTTTGAAGAGAGTAGAGCAGGATTATAAAAAATTGCCTGTGAACCATATGCATATGAAGAACCAACCCACATCCCTGTGTTTGGATACACATAATAAGAAATTAAAAGAATTAAAGTTTTCATTTTCCCTCCTCAAATGTTTCCATATCAGTTAAAACAGTTGCTTCAATCCATCCATTTACCCTCAAACTGTCAGTTGACCTTAAATAAGCATTTCCCTGTTTTGGGATTCTAACTTTTAAAATATAAAATACAAGAGAATCCTGAAACACATTAAAATCATCTTTTACAAGTTCCAATGTATCAGACCATGACTTAGAACTTATTGATTTACCAGTAATTGTATCTTTTGGTGCAGAATAAAATGGAAAATCATGAATAATTGAATCTGGTGGCCATTCAAGACCCTTTAAATATATTGTTGCATAACCTCCTGCTGGAATTGAATGTCTAAAATTTAAAACAATTCTAATTTTTGCAACCTGTCCTTTTTTTGCTGCCTTTCTTATTTCTTTTTCATTTTCAAATGTATCCTCTTTTGTGAAAATAATATCATTAAGAAGTTGTGCAGCAAATAATACTCTTTTTGTTCCAATTATTGTATCAAATATTCCTGTTCCAGAATTTATTTTTACATCACTAACTCTTATTTGAAGTTTGTGAGGACCAAAAGGAAAATTTGGATAAATAACTCTTATAATTGTATCAATTTTTCCTGGATTAAATTTAAAATAAATTGTATCATCTTTCCATATTTTCATCGTATCACCAATTGTATCCCAACACCAGGGAGTAAACCTTACATATCCTTTAACTGTATCGTTTAAGTTTCCCTTAAATTTAACCTTTCCAATCATCGTAAATAACAAGGACCTAAAAAGAGAGCGCATTGTATCAATATCCCTTCCCAAAGATCTTCTTAAACTTGCATAAAAAATTTGATTTGGAATTGTATCAAAATATACATTATATTCAGAATGTTTTTGAATTGAGAAAACAGAGTCAATTTCAGGAGATTCATGAATTATTTCATATTTATCAGGTTGATCTTTTAAAATGTCATAAACTGTTACAACTGAATCGCCTATTGGACACCTCAATGTTACCCACCATTTTGGCTGTTCGTTCGGTATTTTTATACACGATATACCCACAATTAAAAATACCACAAAATATTTTTTCATAAAACCTCCTATTAAAATTTTAATTTTAATTTATTTCTTTTTTAAAAATCAATTTCCCATATAAATGGTTTGTCATCTTTTAAAATTCTTCCTTTTTCCTCCAAATCCTTTTTTAAATTTTTTGGTAATATAAACATTTTTTCAAGAAAAGGTGGTGTTAAAAATTTCAATTTTTCAAATATCTTTTTATTTTTTATTTTTATTTCAAAATTTTCACAATTTATATCCTTTATAAAATTTTTATCCGATGCAATAAAAAATCCCCATGACATATTAAAGGAAGGCATGTATATTTCATAAGGTAAAACAAACTTAAAGACTTTTTTTAATGTTTTGTAATTTGAACAGAAGAAAAGATTGTAATAAGGAATTGTGCTTCCTGATTGCATTGCAAATATTCCATCTTCCTTTAATCTTTTTTTAACTATTTCATAAAATTCCAATGTAAAAAGATAGGAAGAAGGTCCTTCTTCTATTGGTTCGGTTAAATCAGAAATTATAACATCAAATTTCTCGTCCCTTTCTTCCAAATCTTTCCTTGCATCTTTATAAATTAAAAAACTCCTTTTATCAAAAAAACTTCCCTGATGCCATTCAGGTAAATATTCTTTGCATATTTCAACAAACTCCTCATCAATATCACACATAACACACCTTTTTATATCATGTTTTAAAACTTCCCTTAATGTTGCTCCTTCCCCTCCTCCAATTATATAAACATCTTTTGGATTATCGTTCAAAAGCATTGCAGGATGAACAAGTGCTTCATGATAAAAAAATTCATCAATTTCTGCTGATTGTATTTTCTCATCTAAAAATACTGTTTTTTTGAAAAATTCAAGTTCGCATATTTCAACCTTTTGGTATTTTGTTTTCTTCTTTAAAATCCATTTTTTTATTTTATAAACATAATAATGTTTTCCAAAAAATGATTCCTTATAAAATTTTTTCCTCATCCTTTAACCTCTTTTAGAATTGCCCTTATTGAGCCAAAAAAAACTTTTGCAGAAATTTTTAAAATCGTTTTTTCTTCATCATTTGAAATCCAAACTAAAAGCCCACCTTTTGAACCAAATATTGTTTCAAGACCTGATTTCCCTTTATATTCTTTATCTTTTGTTATGAGTTTAAGTAAGAAGGCTCTTTTTTTCCCAATTCCAGTTTCAACTTCTTCTTCCTTTTCAACAAATATCTTTAATGTGGTGTTTTTTCTATCAACATGAAGATTAAAAATAAGTGTTTCACCAACTGAAATTTTCATTTCCCTTATTAAAAAAAGAATACCAGCAACATCCACAGAATTATCAAAAATTGGAACAGTATCATTTTTTGAAAAATAAACAGCAAATTTTTTATCAGGATAAAAATCAACATATTCATCCTGCTTCCATGTTCCCTCAATTAAATGTTTTTCATACCTTATTGTTCTCAAATTTTGTGTATCTATATAAGATTCAACCCTATCATTAACATAAAAAATAATTGAAAAGAATTTGTTTGTATAACCTGATGCAACAACCCTATAACATGGAATATCTCTTATAATTTTTATTTCAGGAACTTCAACCATTGCAATTCCTGCTCCAATTATTCCATAATATACATCGTATATATATTTTTTCCCTAAAACGAAATTTAAGATTAAATTTAAAATCATTTCATTAAAAAATTTAATATTAAAATTATAAGGGTTCCAAAAATAATTCCAGAAATTATACCCCATTTTATTCCAACAATTAAAATTAAACTTACAATAATTCCTGCTGTTATAATTCCAAAAAATATTGCAAGAAATGTTTTAAAGGGAGGGGTTTGCAAAAGATAGGCAAGCAGACAGCCTGTCCATGCCCCTGTAAATGGAAGTGGAACTGATACAAATATATATATTCCAAAAATTTCATATTTTTCAACAATTTTTCTATTTTTTAAAGCCCTTAATTTGAAAAAGTTAAAAATTTTATTTAAAAATTTTTTTTTCTCTACAAATTTTTCAAACAAATTTAAAAATAAAATTAAGGGAATGCAGGGTAAGGTATTTCCAATTACTCCTATTAAGAATGCCTTCCATAAAGGAAAATTGAATTTAAAAAGGGCAATTGGAATTGCTCCTCTTACCTCTAAAATTGGTAAAATTGCTGTTAAAAGAACTATTAATTCATCTTTCAAATTTAAACAGTTGGCTCAGGTGCCTTTGGATATTTATCTTTATTAGGACCTACTTCAGGTGGTGGTGGAGTTATTTCTGCTATTTTCTTTTTAAAAAGCCCAAGAGAATTTAAAACTGAAACCCTTTTTAAAAGCTGAATTGCAAGTGCAGGATCAACCCCTTTTGGACAAGCAGTAGAACATGCAGTTGCAAAATGGCAGTTTGGAAGAGATTTCTCAATTGTTTTAATTCTTTCATTTAATCCTTTATCTCTTGAATCAATTGAATATCTATATGCTTGTGCTAAAACAAATGGTCCTAAAAATTCTTGTGAAGAAGAACAAGTGGGGCATTGTGTTATGCATAGCCCACATTTTATACAATAGGAAAATTGAAGAAATTTTAATAGAAAAGAAGGAGTTTGCATATATTCCCTTTTTGGCTTTTCCATTTCCTCTTTATCATCCCTTATTATATAAGGTTTTATAGTCCTATGTTTTTCAAAATAATTTCTTAAATCTGTTACAAGATCCTTTATAATCGGTAAATTATACATTGGTTCACATGTTATAACATCTTTTTTAAGTTCTAATATTTGAGTATGGCAGGCAAGTTCAGGTTTTCCATTTATTATCATTCCACATGAACCACATACCCCCATTCTACATGAATATCTTACTGAGAGGGTTGAATCAATATTTTCTTTAATGTAGATTAAAGCATCAAGAACAGTTTCACCTTCCCAAATAGGAATCTTATACTCCTTAAAATATGGCTTTTTATCCTTTTTTGGGTCAAACCTTTTAATTTTAAAAATTATCTCTTTCAATTTATCCCCCTATTTTAACTGTTGTAAATAATCCGTAAATAAAAAGGATTATCGCAATAATTGATATTAAAATTTTAACAAGATTTTCAAATCTTTTGCCAATCTCGGTTTCAAGAATTATATTTTTTAGACCATAAAACGCATGATAAAGGACAAAAATTAAAAATAAGATATAAGCGATTTTAAAAGAATTAGATTTTGCTCTTTGAATAACTTCACTAAATATAAGTGGTGAAGCCCCTCCATATCCCATTTGTTTTACTAAAGATGGATAATGCATGTATAAAGTATGCCATAGAAGAAGGAAAAATATAAAAAAACCTGCAATTAAATGGATTAACCAAAAATTTATTTTTTTCATTTTCCCTCCTAATGTGTTAAAAAGAATTCAAAAACTCCAATTATTGCAAAGAAAAAAGCAATTGTCATTAAAAATACCATGAAGGGTCTTGATGAAACTATTGATTTTGGAACATAAGGGTAAATTGGTCTTTCAGGTCTTCCGATTAAAAATCCAATTTCTGTAAATATCAATCTCATTCCATTAAAGGCATGAAAAAGAATTGCTATTACAAGTAGATATTCTAAAAAATGGACAAATGGATTTACTCTATATTTTCCATTTTCAAAAGTTATTCCAAGAAATCTTAAAGTTTTTATCCAATTTTCTTCTCCAAATGCTCTTTGCCCCATGAGGATTATATGAAATGTTATGTAAATAACAAGTATAAATCCTGTTATTCTATGAAGTGTATAAAGATACCTTTCAAAATTTGAACTCCTTAAATAAATCCAACCAAAAATTCCCTTCTTATTTTTCACCACTTTTCCCTCCTAATATTTTCTTTCAACAGGTTTCCAAATTGTTATTTTAACATCTCTATAAGAAATTTTGGGTCCTTCTGGTGTATATTCTGCTATTGTATGTTTTAAATAATTTACATCATCTCTTTTTGGATAATCTCTTCTTGCATGTGCTCCTCTTGATTCTTTTCTTTCATAAGCACAAACTGCAACAACTTCTGCAACATCTATCATGTTTTCAAGTTCAAGTGCAGATGTTAAATCTGTATTGTAATAATTGCTTTTGTCATTTATTCTTATATTTTTAAATCTTTCTTTTATTTCTCTTATTTTAAGAATTGCAGTTTTAAGCCCTTCACCATCTCTAAAAACCCCAACATATTTATCCATTGTTTGTCTTAACTCTCTTCTAAGTGAATATAAATTTTCTTTTCCATCCATTTCAAGAAAATTATTTATTCTTTTTTCTTCATCCTTTATTTTTCCATCAGGAATTTTTGGTTCAAATTTTTCATTTAACACAAATTCAAGTGCCTTTTCCCCTGCTATTTTCCCAAATACAAGACATTCTGCTGTTGAATTTGTTCCAAGCCTATTTGCTCCATGCAATCCATTACAGGCAGCTTCGCCTGCTGCAAATAAGTTTGGAACTTTACTTCTTCCATCAATATCAACATCTATTCCTCCCATTGTATAATGTTGAACAGGTCTAACAGGTATTGGTTTTTCAATTGGGTCAATTCCTATATATTTTATTGTAACCTCTCTTATTAAAGGCAATCTTTCAAGGATTCTTTCTCTTCCAAGATGTGTTAAATCAAGATGAACATAGTCAAGACCATCAGGTCCTTTAAATCCTCTTCCTTCAAGTATTTCAGTCATTTCAGCCCTTGAAACTATATCTCTTGGTGCAAGTTCCATTTTATCAGGAGCATATTTTTCCATGAATCTTTCCCCTTTATTATTCTTTAAATGCCCTCCTTCTCCTCTGCATGCCTCTGTCATTAAAATTCCTGAAGGAACAAGACCTGTTGGATGAAATTGCATGAATTCCATATCCTTTAAAGGAATTCCTTCTCTATAACAAAGTGCAATACCATCTCCTGTAACGCTATGGGAAAATGTTGTAAATCCGTATATTCTTCCAGCACCCCCTGTTGCGATTATACATGCTTTACCTTTTAAAACAATAAATTTTCCATTAATTAAATCATAAGCATAAATTCCATGAAACATTCCATCTTCAATAAAAATTTTCGTAACAAATACTTCTTCAAATCTATCCCAATTGTTAAATTTTAAAAGGTTATCATAAAGGGTTTGCATTTCAAAAAAACCTGTTTTATCTTCTGCAAATGTTGCTCTTGGATATGTATGACCACCAAAGGGTCTTTGATTTATTCTTCCATCTTCTCTCCTTGACCATGGAATCCCCCAATGTTCCAATAAATATATTTCTTCAGGACATGCCTTAACAAATTTCATAACAACATCCTGATCTGCTAAAAAATCTGCTCCTTTTACTGTATCCCATGCGTGAAGTTCAAAGCTGTCACCATCATGTGGATTTAAAACTGCTGCTGTTCCACCTTCTGCACAAACTGAATGTGCCCTCATAAGCTGAACTTTTGAAACAAGTCCTACCTTAATTTTATCATTTTTCCTGCATATTTCAACTGCTGCTCTTAAACCAGCCAAACCTGCTCCAACAATTATAATATCATAGTTTAGAATTTCCATAAAGCCTCCTTAAAAAATAAATTACTCGGTAATTTTAAACTTTATCTCCTTTAACAATTTATCATTTTTTGCATCCTTTACCTCTATTTCAAAAAGTAATTATAAAGGATTTTAAAATTCTAAAACAATTTTGCCAATTGCTTTTCTTTCTTCAATAATTTTATGTGCCTCTTTTACTTTTTCAAAATTAAAAACTTCAAAAATTGGAACCTTTATAAATCCCTTTTTAACATATTCAATCCCTTTTAAAAGATGTCTTCTTCCACCCATTGTTGAACCTATTATTTGAATCTGTCTAAAAAATACATGTCTTAGGTCAATTTTTGCATCATAACCACTTGTTGCACCACATATTATTATTTTTCCTCCCCAGTTAACTATTTTTATTAAATTTTCAAAATATTCTTTTCCTGTATGGTCAAATATTACATCAATTTTTTCACAAATATTTTTCAATTTCTTTTCCCAATCCTTTTCATTATAATTAACTCCATCAATTGCACCAAATTCTTTTGCCTTTTCAATTTTTTCCTTACTTGAAGCAGTTACAAAAACATTGCATCTAAATATTTTTAATATTTGAATTAAATATAAACTAACACCTGAACTTCCTGCCATAACGAGTGAATTCATTCCAGGTTCTATATTTGCCTTTTCAACCATTTGCATTGCTGTTAAAAGGGAAAGTGGAATTGCTGATGCCTCTATAAAAGATATTCCTTCAGGGATTTTAAAAACAATTTCTTTTGGAACATTTATATATTCTGATTGAACCCCCTTCCTTCTTTCACCAAATATTTTATATTCCTTACATAAATTTTCATTTCCTGATACGCATTTTTCACATTTTCCACAAAAAGTTGCAGGATAAATCAAAACTTTATCACCCTTATTTATTCCTTCAATTTCTTCTCCTATTTCTTCAACAATTCCTGAAGCATCTGCACCAAGAATATGTGGAAATTGAAGTTTTAGACCTGGAATTCCTTTTCTTACCCATATATCAAGATGATTTATACCTGATGCAATAACCTTTATTCTCACTTCATTTCTCCTTAAATTTTCTAAAGGGAATTCACCAATTTTTATTACATCAGGAGAACCATTTTCATTTATAAATATTGCTTTCACAATAGATTATTTTAAACCGTAATTTTTAATCTTCTTTATGGATACTAATTCTTATAATCTTCTTATCTTCTTCCAATTTATCACATACTCCATCAAAGATAAAATATACATTTGGTAGAGAATCGCTCTTTCCTACGCATATATGACTATCAGCTCTAAAGGCATCAGGTATACTCCATAGCTCTATGTCCGGATAATTCTCTTTTAGCATTTTTAAGGTGGAACCGACCGTCACCCCTTTATCTGTTTTTGCTATTGATCCGAGGACAATAATTTCAGATATAATCATACCTTTTTTGATTGCTTTTAAAAAAAGAGGGGCAAATTTTTCCAGGTTAGGTTCAATATATTGTTTTATTGCTGCCTTTTGAAATGGTCCTGACTTGAAAATAATCAAAATTTGTCCTTCAAAGAAGGATAAACCTTCTATCGGTTGACCATCACCTATATAATTACAAAAATAATGTTTAGAAAGGTCTTCGGGAATGTATTGGGGATTAAATTTTTTACCAATTTTTATTTCACCAATACCATCAGAAGTTATAACCATATTTCCAAAGGGAGATGCTAATGTAGAGTTTTCTCCTTTAGCCATAACTAACATCCAGGTAAAAAAGAACAATAAAATTAAATTTTCCATTTTTAAATTAAGCACATAATTATTATAAAGATAAAAGATTAAAAACTCAAAATTAAAATTTATATTTGCATATATTAGTGGTAAAAATTTCATAAAACAAAGTCAAAATTGATATGGGTTTACTTTCTATTGTTGGAGAAATAATTAATAGATTTGGAGTATTCGGAGACAAATTGTATCTATTTACACAAACTTTTGCATTTCTAACTATTTTACAAGAGCCAATATTTCCGTCGTTTTCGGTTTTAATAAAGAGAATATCATTATTAATTTTGCCAATAGCAATGTAGCCACCATCAGATGTTTGGTGAATAGAATAAACATACTCATCAGAATTTTTAATGCGATAAATTTTAGACCACTCTCCATCTCCACTCTTTTTGGTCTTGATTAAAATAATGTCTCCCGAGATATTCCCAAAGGAATTTGTGTATCCTGCGATTATGAATCCATCATCTTTTGTTTGGTGAACAGAATAAGCATAATCGTTACCTTTTCCTCCAAATGTTTTTGCCCATTTTATGTTTCCATCAGCATCTGTTTTGATAAGAAAAATATCCTTGGAACCTGCTCCGAAAGATTCTGTAGAACCCACTCCAATAAATCCTTCATCAGGTGTATGTTGAACAGAAAAAGCGTAATCATAATTTTTCCCACCATAGGTTTTTGCCCATTTTATATTTCCATTAAAATCAATTTTAATAAGAAGAATATCAGAAGCACCTGCGCCAAAAGAAGTAGTATATCCTACAATAATATATCCATTATCAGATGTTTGCTGAATAAAATACCCCTCTTCATCTTTTTTTCCTCCATAAGTTTTAGCCCATTCTACATTCCCATTACCGTCTATCTTGATAAGAAGAATATCTTTATTACCAGCACCAAACGACTCTGTGCATCCTACTAATATATATCCTTTATCCTTTGTATTTTGAACTAAATGCGCTATATCTAAATTTTCTCCACCATAAATTTTAGACCATTTGATATTCCCGATGGTGTCCATTTTAATTATAAGAACATCATGCCTACCAAATTCAGAAGGATAAGTGTAGCCTGCTACAATAAACCCTTCATCATTTGTCTTTTGAACGGAAAATGCCCTCTCATCTTTAAATATTCTGCCTTTCTCACTATAAGTTTTAGCCCACTTGATATTTCCTAAGAAATCTGTTTTGATTAAAAGAATATGCCCGGTTGTTTGTTCTGTTGGAAACCCAAGCCACCCTGAAATTACAAAACCATCATTTATTTGCTCAATAGAATAAACACAATGGTTCCATAATCTTCTTTTGTCTCCATATCTTTTTATGAAAATAACAGTGTTAAGCTTCTCAGCACCACTTATATTCATTAAAAAGAATATTAAGGTAAAAAATAACATTGTTTTAATTTGCTTTAAACATCTTCTCATTTATTTTACGGATTTTAAATTAGCATTTCCAAGCATTAATAACCCAAAGAATACAGTAATTATTAGTCCAAAAACTGTAAGAAATAAACCCAATTTCATAGAAGGTTTAAAAAGATACGCTTCTTCTGGTTTTGAAGGATTATAATAGATTTTTACAGTTTCTGGAAGGTTATTAATGAAGTTTTCTGCATCTTTTTTACGCCAAAAAGTTGTTATCTGTTTATATCTAATATTATGCCCCTTATAAGTTTTGCCCTTTACTTCATAAACATACTCCACCTTTATTTCATATCCATAATCATCATAAGATTCTTCCTCTCTCATTTTTTGGGAAAACCACCGAAATGGAGGTATTTCTTTTATTTTAGTCAACAAAAGGAAAAAAGGTTGAGTTTGTTTTGGTAATGCTTTAATACTCTCCAAAGCTCTTTCTTCAGGGGTAATAATTTTCTTATAAGTGATTCTTCCATATACACTTGGCCAAGAAGCTATTTGAAAGGATTTTATTATAATTAATATGCCGATAGTAAACGTTACAATCCCAATCAGTATCGGTATCAATTTCATTTTTCTTTTTTGGAAATTACATAATCAATATAATCTGTAATCTTCTTGGCGTGTTGAATCAACCTCACACCAACAGAGTTTGTATATGGTAAATCTGCTATTTCTTCCTTTTCTCTTAACAATGCTGTGCGGTGGAATACAATTTTATTCTCGCCTTGTTTGATCTCATAAACCACGAGATATTCTCTATTTCGACCTCCCCATAAAAATGCCTGTTTTTTTATAACTGTAAAATCTGAATTAAAATCTATATATCCTTCCTTTTCTTTTATTATCCAATGAATTCCGGAAGGGGTTAAAGTTACATTACCTTCGGAAAACAACTGGAACCAAAAAGGGCTTATTTTCAGGAATAATATTATTCCCATTATGCCGATGATAATGACAAACATTACACTTAATACAATACTTTTAGAAAGTTGGCGATATTTCATTACAAAAATACCTATTATGGATATGAAAAGGATAAAAGAGATAAGCAAAAGTAAAAGATAAGATATTTGGTATTTGAATGAAGAGATGACAGGAGTTTTTACTGGAAAATAAATTTTTTCTATACTTGGTAATATTCCTAACATTTCAAAAAACTTATAAAAAAATTTATGTATTGATGATTTTGTCGCCATTTCATATTCCATTCTTGCCTCTTCGTATCTTCCCAATTCGTATAAAAGTATCCCTAAATTGTAATGGGCTTGTGAAAAATTTGGTTTTATTTTTATAGCCTCTCTAAATTCCTTTTCTGCTTCCTCATATCTCCCCAAAACATGCAATATACTTCCCAAATACCAATGTGCTTCTGCAGAATTGGGATTCATCTTTATTGCTTCTCTACATTCTCTTTCAGCACTTTCATAATCTCCTTTTTCCATAAATTTATTTAAATTTTTAAGGTATTTTTTCATGCCTTCATTATATTCCTTCATAAAAATGCTCCTATTTCACTTCGGTTTTATACCTAATGAATTTAAAATCTCCTTGCAATGATTAACACCTTCATGATCACCAAGCTTTTCATACAACTCCTTTGCCTTTAAAATCTCTTCTTTTGCTTTATCTTTTTTCCCAAGCTTAATGTATAAATCTCCCAATTTAAGATATGTTTCTGCATCATCAGGATTTATTCTCATTATTTCTTTATATTCATTTATTGCTTCTTCATATTGTCCCAACTTCTCAAAACAATAAGCCAAAAAGTTGTGATATATTGGGTCATCCGGTGTTATCTTTATTAATGCCTTATATACTTCTACCGCCTCTTTATACCTTTCCAATTCCATTAGCAAGCTTCCTAAATTGTAAAGTGCTATAGTATTTAAAGGATTTATTTTTAATGCTTCCTTAAATTCCTTTTCCGCTTCCTCGTATTGTTTAAACTCTCTAAATAATAATTCCCCTAAGGCATTGTGGGCATAATAATCGTTTGGGTCTATCCTTAAAATTTCTTTATACTCTTCTTTTGCTTCTTCATATCGTCCCAAACCATATAATAAATGTATTAGCTCTTTTCTTGCTACTTTATAGTTTGGGTCTATTTTAATTGCCTCTCTATATTCTTTCTCTGCTTCATCATATTTTTGTAAAATTGCAAATAAACGCCCTAAACTATAATGTAGTTCTGCATCATTTGGATTTATTCTTATTGCTTCCCTTAATTCTTTTTCTGCTTCATCATATCGTTGTAAATCTGTCAATAAAATCCCTAAAAGATGGTATGCATCTGCATTATTTGGATTTATCCTTATTGCCTCCCTAAATTCTCTCTCTGCCTCATCATATCGTTTCAAACATTGCAAAGAGATTGCTAAACCAATGTGTGCTTCTACATTATTTGGATTTCTCCTTATTTCTTCTCTAAATAGGTGCACACTAAATTCACTCCTAACGTTTGCAGCTTCTTCACCCTTTCCTAATTTGTAAAGCAAATCTGCTAACCGATTGTATGCGGATGAAAAATCTGGATTTATTCTTATTGCTTCTCTGTATTCTTTCTCTGCTTCATCGTATCGTTCTAAAATTTCCAATAAATATCCTAAATTGTAGTGCGCTTCTGCATAATCCGGTTCTATTCTTATTGCTTCTTTAAATTCTTTCTCTGCTTCATCATATCGTTTTGTCTCAAACAGTATTTTACCTAAAAGATGGTGTGATTCTGCATTGTTTGGATTTATCTTAATTGCTCTCCTGCATTCTTTTTCCGCTTTTTTATAATTTCCCTCATTATAATACTTTATTGCATTGTTAAAATGTTCTTTTTCTTTATCACCATTTCCTTCTATTAATATTCCTACGATTAAAAAAGTTAAAATAAGTTGAAGCATTTCCATATTGTCCCCCTATAGCTCTAAAACCCTTCCAAAAAACAAAATAGCACTTGTATCTTTATCATAAATTAAAAATATAAAGGGATGGTCTGCTTTAAATATCTTTGGCTCTTCCTTCATAGGAATACTTTCAGGAAATCCAACACCTGTGGCAGCAGTTGCTTCTGTTCCTGTTTCATTTACATCTATGTAGGATTTGTGGAATATCTCATTAATAAATAAATCTCTTTCTCCTGTTATTCCCGAGAGATTTGCTTCTGGACCAAAAAGAGAACTTATTCCAAGTCCCCTTAAATTTTCAGTAAAGGTATAAGCCCTTTCCATTTTAAATTTTGGAAAATAAACATCTACTTTTGTTAATCTCATACTTTCAAGCCAGTTATTAAGAATATCTATGTTTAAAACCTCTTCCACATTTTTAATCCCATCCTTATTTTTTGGGAGAATTATAATCATAGATATCTTTTCACCTTTATATTTCATCTCAAGAACCTGGACAATTGTATCTTCAAAATAATTGAATTCCTTAAAATCTTCAAACTGCATCATTGGAACCTGTTTTTCATTTCCATTTATTTGATAAAAGGGCATCTCCTTTGTTAGTTTTTTGTTGAATTGATGATACCATTCGCCATTAAAATATATAGCATTTGTTAATATGAGCCTTGTTAAAGAGCTTATAGAACCCTTTTCTATAAGTTCTTTTATTTTCCCTTTTGTTTTTTGTTCTACCCATTCATTTATTTTTTCTCTGCTCTCTTCAGGTGATGTTTTAAAATTAAGTTCTTTAACCACTCCATCATAAAATTTTTTAGCTATGTTTAAAAATTTCTTTTTAAACTCATAACCCTTTTGCACCCATAGAGCATTAGCAATATTCAATTCACAACCAGAAACATTTTTTAATTTCCTTATCAATTCAGAAAAATAGGAATGTAATTCTTTTTCAGGTGTAAAGTGAAAAACTTGTTTTATTTCTTTTTTTGTTTTTCCATCTGTTCCTGCATAGAGCATAGCAA
>Ga0272445_1001200_pt1 | contig 20958 bp, 12 predicted proteins | sample YNPCB0031_FD_194404 | JGI IMG/M metagenome (GOLD analysis project Ga0272445, IMG submission 194404) | Hot spring sediment microbial communities from Yellowstone National Park, WY, United States - YNP-CB-003-1 | ecosystem: Environmental > Aquatic > Thermal springs > Hot (42-90C) > Sediment... | reverse complement strand
CGCATGGAACTCGCTAAGAGAGACGTCGTCGCTAGAGCGATATACACAGAGGTCAAAGAAGGCAGGGGCACGGAATGGGGTGGCGTATACCTAGATGCAACTCACATACCCGAGGACGTCATAGAGCGCAGGCTCGGCGTGACCCGAAGAAAGATACTGCACTTGACGGGGCTCGACTTAGCTAAGGAGCCCATACACGTGTATCCAACATGCCATTACTTCATGGGCGGTGTCAGGGCGGAGCCTGACTGCTCGACCAAGGTGCCGGGGCTTTTCGTTGCCGGAGAGGAGATGGGCGGCGTTCACGGAGCTAACAGGCTTGGAGGGAATTCCATAACCGCACTCATAGTATTCGGATGGAGAGCCGGTACGTCTGCCGCAAAATATGCTAAGAGCAACGATTTCAGGTCCTTAAACCCTGACGACGTCGCAAAAGAGAGGGAGAGAGTTTTCGGCTTCTTTGGTAAAAAGGACTTCGTTCTTCCGTCGAGTATCAAAAGGAGATTGCAAGAAGTTATGTGGGAGAACGTCGGCCTAGTGAGGACCGAGGATTCGATAAAGAGAGCGTTAGATGCTATTGAGAAAATGAAGAGGTTTGAATTACCGAAGGTTGGCGTACCAGATGGAAGCAGAAGGTACAGGACAGACTGGATCGAGGCCGTCGAGCTTGAAAATCTACTAACCGTGGCTGAAATGGTCTCGCGAGCAGCACTTTTCAGAAAGGAGAGCCGAGGGGCCCATATAAGGGACGACTATCCACAGAGAGACGACAGTAGATGGCTTGTACATACCGTCATAAAGAACATTGACGGCGAAATGAAGGTCTGGGCCGAGCCCGTCGAAATCGTTAAGCTTAAACCGCCTAGCATGTAGGAGGTGGAGATAATTTGTCCCAAGGAAAGGGCGTGGTAAGGCTTAGAGTCTTCAGGTACGACCCCGAGAGGGACGTGAAGCCTAGATACGAGCTCTACGAAGTGCCCTACTACCGAGGTATGAAGGTTTTAGACGCCCTAATATTCATACGCGACAACTACGACCCGACATTGGCTTTCCGATACAGTTGCAAGGTGTGGCGTTGTGGTTCATGCGCGGTAACGGTAAACGGCGAGGCCAGACCTGCTTGCAAGGCCGAGGTTGAGCCGGGTAAGGAATACGTTATAGAGCCCCTCAGCAATCTACCGGTTGTCAGAGACCTCGTCGTGGACTTTGGCAAGCTCTACAAAAGATTCACAGCGCTTGGACCCTACTTCGTCACAACAAAGCCCAGGGACAAAGAGCCCGCCCGAGTTCCGGGCCACAAATATGAAGACTTCATAAAGGTGGCTGGGTGCATCGAATGCTGGTCATGCTTGTCTGTATGTCCAGCGGTTAAGGTAGCATGGTCAGAGATGGCTGGCCCTGGGCTCATGGTCGCACTAGCTCAGTCGGCATACAACCCGCTCAATGAACATGACGTGTTGCCTACAGCCTTTGTCCAAGGACTTTACAGTTGCACCACTTGCAGAAAATGTAGTGAGGTGTGTCCTGAGGGAATAGCCATCCCTGAAGTCGTCTTTGAGAAGATGAGATACATGGCAGTGACGAGGGGCATGGGCCCACTACCGGGGCATATGGTCCCGAAGGAGTTAATAGAGAAGACCGGAAGGTCCGTGGCGAAGAAAGATGTTCCATTCTTAGAGAAAATGCAATCCGAAGTCTTCGAGCCCGATGAGAAGGTCGTAGACAGAGTCGGCTATTTCACGGGTTGCCTAGCCGACTACAGGCTCCAGCCAGTAGCTGAAGCCACAATAGACATACTCAGGAAGCTCGGCGTCGAGGTCATTGTGCCCAAGGACCAGGTCTGCTGCGGCTCACCCATGATAAGGATCGGCGTATGGAACTTGCTAGAAGGTCTGGTCAAGAAGAACGTGGCCGCATTTGAAAGGTTCGGCGTAAAGACCATAGTGACTCCATGCGCCGGCTGTAGCATGACCCTCAAAAACAACTATCCAGTGTACGTTAGGAAATTCCTTGGGAGAGAAATGCCCTTCAAGGTTTATCATCTCTCGGAATACATAGTTGACGTGTTGAAACAGAAGCCTCTTGGTCTCAAGGGGATTAAAATGAAGGTTACATGGCATGACCCTTGTCACTTGCGCAGAGGACAGGGAATCTACAAGCAACCACGAGAGTTGCTGACTTCTATACCAGGGCTACAGTTAATAGAGATGAAGAAGCCTGATCAATGTTGTGGCGCTGGAGGGGGCGTGAGGTCAGGTAGAAGAGAGCTGAGCGACTTGATAAGAGCTGACAAAGTAAAAATGATTCTTGAAACTGGCGCCGAAGCAGTCGTAACAGAATGTCCGTTCTGCGTTATACAGCTAAGGGATGCATTAGACGAAGCTGGGCACAAGGACATAGAGGTGTTTTACCTAGAAGAGCTTATAAAAAAGGCCATGTGACAGCCCTTCGACAAGCCCTTCCTATTTATTTCTAAAAAAGTCACTATGTAAATTATAAAGGAGGTTTATAAATCCATTCCATCACGGCATCTAGATATCTCTAGTGGGTTGTACATCTTCGCCTTCGAACTGTACATCCAAATATTGTTGCTCGTGTTCTGGCACGAATGGTATATCAAAGCAAGCATCCCGGCCGAGTCCTTTCAACCCTTTCGCTGTGCCCGCTTTTGCAACCACTTTAAGGACTACAGGAAGGTAAAGTAAGGGTTAAATACAAGGCCATTGTCCCTCTCTTGGGACCTTTCATGTCTTCAGAGAGCAAAGAAGGAGCTTCGATCAAGGCAGGAGGTTGCGTGAAAAGGAGTTCTAGCAAGCTTGAAGGAAATCATGCGAACGATTTAGATATAAAGCTGTGCCCATTTCAGGCCTTCAGGATATGTAATGACTCCTGCAAGTACTATATATGTCATGGGAGGCCAGACGTCATAAGAGAGAGGATAAGCAAAGGGTACGCAAATGAGTACCTGAAATCCGTGCTACTCTAGTTGACGCGTTTACTCACATCCATATCTTCAACTCCTATCGAAATCATTCAAAACGTCACCTCTGGACTTGCTACATCCCAGTCTTCTCTACGCCTTAGTTACAAGTATATGGATGACTCGAAGCTCTCCAAGTTGTACATGTCTTCTCCACATGGCCCAAAGTTTTCAAAACTCTCGTTCAGCTCGTCAACGCCCACCATTTTCTAAAGTCTTTAGCCAAAATTAGCATTATCAACCGTCTCGGTTTCGACTGATGGAATCAAAGACGTAGTCCAAGAAGCGAAGAAGGTCGAAGTGGATTGTGAACCCCCTGAGGAGGGACGGGTTGCTCATAAGAAAAGAAAGAGATTTCAGAGGCATCGAAATGGCGTCCAGGACTGCGTGGAGTTCGTGGGAAACGGGGTGGACGTGAGTCCTCGACAGTAAGCCTTCTCGAACCTATGTCAATCGACAACCCTCAGTAATGCGCATAATGATACCGCAAGGCTCGGACCACTTAGATGCTTTCTGACGTTACGATGTCAGCTAAAAGGCAACGTGGTGCCAGACCTATCGGGGGCTCCTTAGTTAAGTGAAAAAGAGAACCGAGAGGGTCAGCGTTAGAAATTAAATTAGAGGTTCAGAGGTGATTTTCGACTGTATGGTGCGACAACTATGAAGGAAATAGTCGTCGTCAGCGGTAAAGGAGGATCTGGAAAGACCATCTTCGCAACATCGTTGGCTTATCTCTTCAACCAGGAGGGTTTCAAGGTAATGGCTGTCGACGTCAACGTCGACACACCCACCATGCGTTTCCTCTTACCGGTGAGCAAGATCATCAGGCGGTACAAGGTTTACGTGTCCAGAAAGGCTACTATAGAGAATGCCAAGTGCAATGGCTGTCTTAAGTGCATCGAAGTATGTCCATTCGGAGCTATAGAGAGCCGCGAGGGAGCTAGGCATCTCCGCGTCAACTTGCTTTACTGCGAGGGTTGCGGTGCCTGTGCGCTGCTCTGCCCTGCCTCGGCGGTATCCATGATTGAGTGGAAGACGGGGGACATGGTTCTGGGAGAGACGGATTTCGGGTTCCCTCTATTCACGGCACAACTTGAAATCGGCGGGCATAATAGTGGTCCATTAGTGCGAGAAATCAGGAAGATAGCGGCCGAAATCGCCCGAGACATGGGGGTTGACGTGTTGGTCGTGGATGGTCCTCCAGGCATCGAATGTACAGTTATGGCTTCAATTGTCGGGGCCTCGTATGCGGCAATAGTCAGCGAACCAACGCCTCAATCGTTTAGGGGGGCTTTTAGGGCTGCAAAGATAGCGCAAGAGTTCAGAGTGCTCGCAGGGTTCGTCATTAATAAATCTATGGGCTACCCCGTGGAAGAAGAAGCCGAGAAGCTTCTATCAGCGATGAATGCTAGATTAATAGGAAAGATACCCTATGACTACGAAGTCATAAAGTCGTTGGCAGTCGCTAAGCCCGTAGTGGCATACAGCCCTCAAAGCAGGGCATCTAAAGCCATAAGGATAGCGTACCAAAACATTAAATTGGGAGTTGGTTTGAAATGAGCTTCATAGTCGCAGTTACTGGCGGTAAAGGAGGTACTGGCAAGAGCACCATAGCCGTAAACTTAGCAATCGTGTTGTCAAAAATGAACTACAAAACGCTTCTCGTGGACTCCGACGTCGAAAATCCTAATGATCATCTGTTCCTAGATGTGAATCCTAGAAGAATTATGCCGATCACCGTATTCACACCTGGCTTCGACGTAGATAGATGTACAAGGTGCGGCAAGTGTGTCCAGATTTGCCCGCAAGGGGTCATAATATTAGATGATGACAGGAACTTAACGGTAATATTTCATGAGGCTTGCATTGGGTGTAAGGCTTGCCTCTATGTCTGCCCTCAAGATGCTGTGTACGATGTAGGCAGAGACTTAGGATACGTCCGGGCTGCGGTGAAGAACGGCTTGAGAATTATAGTAGGCGAGCTTAAACCAACGGAGTCTCAAGCGACTTTGGCTATCTATAAGCTAATGTGTTTCGTCAAAAGCGACGTTGAAAGAGAGAAGTACGACTTTGTCGTGGTGGACACGCCTCCAGGCGTTGACAGCTCAGTAGTTCAAGCTCTGAGGATGGCCCACGTGGCTGTGGTAGTATCAGAGCCGACCCCTTTCGGCCTAGAGACTATGAAATTGACCATAGAGATGCTTCGAGCAATTAACATTATGTGGATACCGTTGATAAACAAAAGCAACATATCGGAAGAACATAGAGAAATGTTATCGAAGCTATGTAGAGAGGCTGGGGTGCAAGAGTTTTTCGAGATACCTTACAGCGAAGAAGTTTTCAAGATGAACATGAGCTACAAGCTCCTAGTGGAAAGCGACAACCCGCTTAAGGACGCCATAATAAACTTGGCAAGACATATTATCACGCTTAAAGAGATCCGTAACTCATTAGGGTGAGCTTCCCTCTTAGCTCTTCAAAGAATCGTCGCAATCGTAAGTGGTATGGCGAAATCACGGGTTCTGTCCATCATGCATCAAATCACGGGGTAGGGCCCGTGGTGATGTAGATGGAAACCTAGATCACGCGTTATTTTATCAATTCACTATTTCCAGAGGTCCATCGGCGATGGGTTTTCAGGTCTCGAACTCAACCTAAATCTATCAATAGCCTTTCTGAGATTTTCGGGACGCTTTTCCCCTCCTAGGGACCAACCCCAAGGACTACGTTCTCATCGATTAGGTCTCTTGGGCCCTTTCTCTTTGCCTGTTAGGTCTTGTGACCAGTGTTGCAGAAAGCAAGAGTACTAGGCCGCATCGAAGAATTCTAATGGCTAGTCCCTCTTCCGCCCTCTTAGCCCTTGTAAGTTTTGCGCGCAAGTTTTTTAAGACGTCTTGAAAATACAAAGACTACGCGCATGTGATCGCCTTTTTCATGGAGGGGTAGGAAATGTGCCTTGAAAAGCCAGGAACGATGGAGTGCTCCGATGGGATGAAGGTTTGCTACGTAAGTCATGGGCTTGGAGGCGTCGCTGCCTCAGCTGAGCCTCTCGAGGTGCACGTCAGGGACGGAAAGATAATAAGGATCAGGCCAGTGTACTTTAAGGGCGTCAGGCTCTACGAAATAAGGGCCAAGGGCCAAACCTTCACGCAACCGCCGAAAAGCCTACCTTACTGGATCAGCTTAGCGTACAAGAAGCGCGCCCTATCGCCGAACAGAGTGCTCTACCCCTTGAAGAGGATCGACTGGAGCCCCGAGAATAGAAACCCGCAGAACAGGGGCAAGAGCCCGTTTGTCAGGATAACGTGGGATGAAGCGATAGACATAATCGTCAAGGAGCTGAAGAGAATAAAAGAGAAGTATGGTCTCCAGGCGGTCCTCGTCCAAGATGACGGCCACGGACAGGGGGGGTTCATACAGACGCCGCACGGAGTATACCATGAGCTCTTCCGTCTTTTAGGCGGATGGACTATGCAAGTGAGGAATCCAGACAGCTGGGAGGGCTGGTACTGGGGAGCGAAGCACGTCTGGGGTATGGAGGGCCTTCACGCGGGCCTCCCGCACCAAGACGCCATATTTGACGATATACTTGAGAACTGCGAGGTCTTGATATTCACGGGTTGCGACCCTGAAACCACGGTCCCTGGGTTCGCTGGACAAATAGGAGGGGTTATATGCGAATGGTTTAAGAAGGCCGGGATAAAGATAATAGCGATATCGCCCGACTGCAATTACGCAGCGGCGCTTCACGCTGACAAGTGGATACCAATAAGGCCCAACACGGATGCGGCCTTGTACCTCGCGATAGCCTACCTCTGGATCAAGGCCGGGACGTATGACGAGAAATTCATGAAGACGCATACCGTGGGCTTTGAAGAGTTCAAGAAGTACGTGCTAGGCGAAACTGACGGAGTTCCCAAGACCCCCGAATGGGCTGAAAGGATAACGGGTGTGCCAGCCAGGACGATAAAGGCCTTGGCCAAGGTGTGGGCGAAGAGGAGAACCTCCCTTGCCGCCTTCTTCGGCGGCCCGAAAATCAGAGGGCCATACTCTCATGAGGTAGCGAGAATCGAGGTCATAGTCCTCGCGATGCAGGGTCTCGGGAAACCTGGAAGGCAGTTTTTGAGGGGTTTCTACTTTGCTGCTACTGGAAAGAGGTTGGCACCGATCCCGCAATACCCTGACATATCGGGAACGTACGTGGGCAACCCACTAGCTAGGTACACGGTTACCTGTGCCGACGCCCCGGTAATAATCCCCAAGGTGCTCGTCCCCGAGGCCATACTTAACCCTCCGATAACTTGGTACGGCACGGGAGCAATAGGTGACACGAGGGAGAGCCAGTTCAGGAGGTACGTGTTCCCGCCGCCAGGGCATTCGGGCATAAAGATGATATGGAACGCGAACTGTTGCTACATAACTTGCTGGAATAAGAAGTTGATAGAGGCCTTAAGGAGCCCAAACATAGAGTTCATTGTAGCCGTATCTCCTTGGCTCGAGAACGAGGCCGTGTTCGCCGACATAATACTCCCAGCACAGACTATCTTCGAGCACGACGACCTTGTGATGTGCACTAGGTCGGCCATAAGCGCAATAGCGTACCAGGAGCGATGCATAGAGCCCATGGGTGAGTCAAAGAGCGACTACGAGATATGCAGGCTTATAGCTGAGAAGATGGGAATAGGGGACAAGTGGCCGCCAGCGGAGGAACTAATGAAACGACTCTACGAGAATACATGGGCTAGGAAGAAGTACGGGATAACGTGGGAGGAGTTCAAGAAGAGGAAGTTGGTAATAGCCGATCACCCGACTTGGGAGGAATGGAAGAAGATACAGAAGGAGATAGAGGCGAGAGAAGGTCTGACTTGGGGGGCTAGACCCGGACTTACCTGGTTCTACGAGCTCCCCGAAGGCAAAGGCCTTGATACGCCCACTGGCAAATTGGAAATTGTATCGACGGGCCTAGCACGTCACTTTCCGGACGACCAAGAGAGGCCACCCATGCCGCGCTGGATACCCTACGGTGAGACTCACCAAGAGAGCCTGCTCCACCCAAGGGCTAAGAAGTACCCGTTGTTGCTCGTGTCAAACCACCCTAGGTGGAGGTTCCACGCCCAAGGGGACGACATCACGTGGATTAGAGAAATACCCTCGGCCAAGATAAAGGGCCCAGACGGTTACTACTACGAACCAGTGTGGATTCACCCGATCGACGCGGCTCAAAGAGGCATAAGGCAGGGGGACATAGTGAAGGTGTACAACGAGAGGGGGGCAGTACTGTGCGGGGCCTACGTGACCCAGAGGATAATGCCGGGATGCGTGCTCGTCCACCACGGCTCTCGAGCTGACTTAATATCCTTAGACCCCGTCATTGACAGAGGAGGGGCGATAGACCTCATAGTGCCCCACAAGCCGACATCGAAGAACACCGTCGGACAAGTGTGTAGCGGTATACTCGTCGAGGTGGAAAAGGTCGACATTTTCGAGCTCATGAAGCAGTACCCAGAGGCTTTCAAGAGGAAGTTGCACCCGGACGTAGGCCTATGTCGTGAATCTTGGGTCAAAGAGGTGGCTTAAATGGGCAAGGTAATGATTATAGACGTATCTAAATGCCACGGATGCTACCTCTGCCAGATAGCCTGCAAAGACGAACACGTGGACAATGACTGGAGCCCCTACGCAAAACCCCAGCCCGACACGGGGCACTTCTGGCTGAGGGTCGAGGAGATAGAGAGGGGCACGACTCCGAAGGTTAAGGTCACGTACATACCGATCCTCTGCATGCACTGCGACAACGCTCCGTGCATGTCAGCATGCCCGGTAAATGCCATAGTGAAGAGGCCTGATGGCTTGGTCCTAATAGATCCTGAGAAGTGCAACGGTTGCAAGAAGTGCATACCAGCTTGTCCATACAATGCGATTTACTTCAATGATAAGCTCAACATAGCGCAGAAGTGCACTGGATGTGCTCACTTGATTGACGGCAAAGACCCCTTACTCAGAGTCCCTAGATGTGTCGACGTATGCCCCTTCAACGCGATGGTGATTGGAGAAGAAGGGGAGTTGAAGGAGTTAATAGCCAAGGCTGAAGTGCTCAAGCCGGACTACGGCACTAAGCCGAGGATCTACTACTTGAATCTGCCGAAGCCGTTTATAGCTGGAGCGGTCTACGACCCGGACATTGACGAGTGCTTAGAAGGAGCTAAGGTGACGGCCATAGATGAAGAGACAGGGAAGACCTACGAAGCTGTAACAGATGAGTTCGGAGACTTCTGGCTGACTAACTTGGAGTGGAACCATAGTTACACCATTAAAGTAGAGAAAGAAGGTTACAATACTTGGACACTCGAAGGCGTTAGGACAGATAAAGACGTGAACTTAGGTGATATACCCCTGCTAAGGAAAGTCTAAAACCCCCATAACCCATACCCTTTTGTTAGGGGTTCAAGGAGTAAAATGCTGAAGCTACGCCTTTTTGGATGCGCTACTACGAGGATGAGAACCTGCTAATGTGTCGTCACCTGTAATTAACATGTAGAGGGCCAAGACCTTGGTAAAAGTCACGAAGTCTTGCTCATCAATCGCTTAGGCCTCAGCCTCTTACCTGAGCGAGGATTCCATGGATAGCCCCTTACACCCACCAACTTTTGGGCACTAAGACCAAACCATTAAAGCGTATACGTAACATCTTACGGTTATTTCGCATATCAACTAGGCTCTCTTAAGCATGAGAGGTACAACCTTTAACCCTTCGCCTTAGTGAAGACCTCTTTGCCCTCTTGAGCGAAGACGCTAGGCGGCCTTGCTACGGGAGTAAAGGTTATAACTTCTAGCATTTGGAACCCTTGAAGGGTCAAGAAAGGGAAAGAGGTGCATGAGCGTGGTCCTCGAAGGAGGTGTAGAAGTAAAGAAAGCGGCATGCTGGTTCTGTTATCAGAACTGTGGCATGCTCGTCTACGTCAAAAATGGCGAGATAATAAAAGTGGAAGGGGATCCAGACCACCCCATAAACAAGGGTGGAATGTGCCCTAGACCGCACACGTGGAGAGAGTTTTTGTATCACCCGCAAAGGCTGAACTACCCGCTTAAAAGAATCGGGGAGAGGGGGGAGGGAAAGTTCAAGAGAATATCCTGGAACGAGGCCCTCGATGAGATAGCCTCCAAGCTCAAGGAACTTAAGGAGAAGTACGGCCCTGAATGCGTGGCCTCAATAGGCGGAACCAATAGAACTGATGACTGGGCTCGGAGAAGGTTCTTCAATTTGTTCGGAAGCCCCAACATATGTCACATAGCCCATGTGTGCTGGTTGCCGACGTTCGTGGCAGAGGCAGTGACTTATGGGTGGTACGCGGTCCCCGACATTGTCAACACCAAACTAGTAGTGGCGTGGGGCAGGAACTCGGGTTCCAATAACCTCCCGGAAATGAGAAGCATACTTGACGCAAAGGAAAACAACAACGCTAAATTGATAGTTGTGGATCCGAGGTTGAGCGAATTAGCCTCAAAGGCCGACATATGGCTCAGGATAAGGCCGGGCACTGATGCCGCTCTAGCGCTCGCGTGGATAAACGTGATTATAAATGAGGGGCTCTACGACAAGGAGTTCGTTGAGAAGTACTGTTATGGCTTTGAAAAGCTTCGAGAACACGTGCAACAGTACACACCAGAGTGGGCTGAAAAGGTAACTTGGATACCGAAAGACGACATAGTAGAGACTGCCAGGATGTATGCGACCATAAAACCAGCCACCATGTTGTGGGGTTCTAAGAACGAGCACATGGGGTGGGCTTCTTCGGCGTTTATTAGGGCCAGAGCAATATTGAAGGCCATAACCGGAAACTTGAACAGACCTGGAGGCAACTTAATACTAGGCCCAGACACAGAGGTATACATCGACTCGGATCTAGAGCTCAATGACGCTCTACCGCCGGAGCAAAGGGCAAAGCAACTAGGCTCGGATAGATTTAAGATGATGTCATGGCCCGGCTACGAATTGCTTTGCAGATACCTAAAACCATTCTGGGGCAAAGCTCCACCAGCCGAATGGTGTTGTGAGGCCCATCCCTCTTATATATGGAGGGCTGCGCTGACAGGGGAGCCCTATCCGATAAAGGCCATGTTAGTTGTCGCTTCAAACCCCCTCGTGGCTTATGGAAACTCGAAGCTCGTATACGAAGCTCTTAAAAAAGTCGAGTTGCTGGTGACCATGGATTTCTGGATGACCCCAACCGCAATGCTGTCAGACTACGTACTGCCAGCCGCCAGCTGGCTTGAACGGCCCGTGGCCACAAGCTCCTTCGGGACATCAAACTTCCTAATCCTCTCTGAAAGGCCCATACAACCGCTCTACGAGAGAAGAACGGACTTCGACTTCTGGAGGGAACTAGGCATAAGGTTAGGTCAAGAAGAGCACTGGCCTTGGAAGACCCTCGAAGAGGCGTACGAGTACAGGCTTAAGCCACTTGGGCTGGACATAACCCTCTCAGACTTTGTATGGTACATAAGGATGCACTCCACAACTCCACAGAAAATGGAAGCCTTCGCAACGCCTACCGGTAAAGTGGAGTTATACTCAACCATACTGGAGCAGATGGGCTACGACCCCCTGCCGACCTACAGGGAACCTCCAATGACACCATACAGTAACCCCGAATTGGCCGAGAAGTACCCACTAATTCTTGTAACAGGAGTAAAGTTCATGCCCTTCCACCACTCTGAACAAAGGCAGATAGCAGTCCTTAGAAGAATGCACCAAGATCCTCTATGTCGCATAAACCCGGACACTGCGCGCTCACTCGGCATAAGAGATGGGGATTGGGTGTGGATTGAGACGCCTAAAGGAAGGATAAAGCAAAGGGCATTCTATGACGTGAGCCTGCACCCACAGGTCGTGTGCGTGGAGGCCAGCTGGTGGTTTCCAGAAAAGCCTGGGCCAGAGCCATCACTGTTCGGCGTATTTGAATCCAATGCCAACGTATTAACAGATGACGACCCTGATCTACTAGACCCTGTGTTCGGATGCTACTACTACACGGGCCTGCTTTGCAAAGTTTGCAAGGCTGAAGATTAGAGAATAAAAATACGATTTCTCTCTATTTCGTGATCAGTCCCTGAGAAGCTCCCACTTAGATGAAAAGATTTGCTAGCGATGTAAGCTAAGAAGGCGAAGGCATCCTCGTAAGAGGGCTTGTTAAACAATGCGATCCTTACGAGGAAGGAGCTTAAGCTGGTCTCCTGAGGACTGTGAAGTAAGCACCGCGAGCTCGGCAGTTAGCATACGAGGCTCTGAAAGCCTAAACCAAAGGGGCTAAGCGCGCGCGAAGTTCATTTATCAATACTTTCGGAGAGGGAAAAGGGCCTTTAAAGGTGCTAAATGAAGATTGCTAAGGTTCATCAGCAACCTTCGCTCTCATAAGGCCTCTACGGCTTTCTCGATTTTTATGGGCTTGAACTTTATGATCATCTCATCACCCGACCTCTTGATGTAAAAGTGTCCAAGATACTTGTCATTGCTCGTTGGATAATCCGTTCTAATGAAAACCCCTCGGCTCTCCTTCCTCAAGAGGGAGGCCCTCACTATCATCTCCGACACTATGACCATATTATAGGTTTCGATAGCCTCTACCCACTCCTTATTGAAGAGCTTGCTTTTGCTTCTAACGACCATCGTAGGGAGTAAGCCCTTTACGTCTTCTACGACGGCTAGAGCCCTCCGTAGACTCTCCTCATTCTTTCTCAGGCCGACCTCTTCCCACATGCTCTTAGTCAGCTTCCTCCTCAAAGCATAGGGCGGTAGCCCCCCTCTTGGGGCGTTATTTAGTATAGAAACAACGCGATCAACTTCCCTCTTAACCTCGTCTTCTGGCATCGTCCCCTTCATTTTCTCTCGCGCGGCAGCCTCCCCTGCCCGTTTGCCGAAAACCAAGCAGCCGATGAACTGATCTACGGCCTTTAAGTGTAGACCTCCGGCAACCTCACCACAAGCGTAGAGCCCAGGCACAGTCGTCCTACCATTTTCATCTATGACGACTCCACCCAGGAAATGCTGAACAGAGGGTGTTTCCTGAAAAGTGATGGATGACCTTAAACTTCTAGCTAAGGCTAGGGCCGTGCTCGTATAGGTCTGCCCCACAGAGCCGGAGTATTGCGGTTCAAGAACTATCTGGATAAACTCCATGTCGATTATGTCGGCCCCGGCATTGTATGCTAAGGCATAGCCATCACCTGTTAACTCGATCGGGTTTGTTGACTGCCAAGGCCTCGTGTCCATGCCAAATATGTGGCCTGCGCCACCTGTAGCGAGTACTGTTGCCTTGGACTCGATGAGAAGTAACTCGCCCCCCTTGAGGTCTATGGCGATGGCGCCTACGACTCGCTCGTTAGACTTGATGAGGTTCGTTACAAAGGTTTCATCGTACACCGTCACTCCTTGCTTGAAAAGTTGCATAGCCATGATCCACGAAAAAGCTGGCGTGAAGACTCTCGCCTGGGAATGTCCATCCGAGTGGAGTGGCGAAACCTCGCCCGAGGAGTCTCTGATGAATATGTTCCCATACTCCTCAAGCTCTAAAACTCTGTCTCTAGCCTCTGAGACTAGAATCCTAAGGAGTTGTGGATCTGCTAGTCCGTGGGAAGCCTTCATCAAGTCTTCGAAGTAACTCTTCTCGTCCTCAGGAAGTACGGGAGCAGGGATGTTCCAATACGGGAGAGTACCTGACATTCCACTTCTGCCTATGAGACCTTTATCCACCAATACAACTTCGGCTCCTAAACCTCGCGCGGCTAGGGCGGCTCTAATGCCAGCCGCGCCACCTCCTACGACTAACACGTCGGTTTCAACATTCTTGACCTTAATCACTTGCTTTCAGCTCCTTTATAAGCCTCGGCAATGAGGTCTATTAAGTAGAGAACTTTAACCTTACCTCCGTAAAACTGCTGTAACATATCGCGAATCTGAATGTAGCAGAATGGGCACTCCATGATGACTCCCTCGACACCAGCGGCCACGATGTTGTCAGCCTTTCTCTTGCCTATCTCGACCGAGACGGGTCTTCTTCCAGCTCTCACACCTCCACCTGAACCACAACATACATCGTACTCGTTCATCTCTCTGAATTTCAGCCCCGGGATCATTTTGATCAGCTCTCGGGGCTCCTTCCATATCCCGCAACCCCTTCTGAGATGGCATGAGTCATGGTATGTCACGGTCATGTTAATGGACTTAAAGTCCTTGCTCATTCTGTCTAGCCCAATCACGTTGACCAAGTACTCGGTTATCTCATAAACTTGAAGTCTCGGCGACCTTTTCTCTGCCTCATATAAAAACTTTGGGTAGTTGTACCTCCACGTTAGAAGGCAACCGGGACACCCCATAACGACCTTGTCAACGCCATATCTTTCGAAGACCTCGATATTTCTGATTGCTTGGGCTTTGCCGACATCGAAAAGCCCAGATCTTATGGCTGGTGAACCGCAACACTGCTGATCCTTTGGCACTATGACACGAACATTATTTTTCTTAAGCACCTCTATAATCCCGAGACCTACTTTCTGAAGCCTGAAGTCTATTAGGCATCCGGTGAAGAAGAGGACTTCGTCGATAGGATTTGCAACGTCCACGACCTCCGGAACTAGCTCAAGTAGTGGTGTTGTCTGCCTCTCTACGGCCCTTCCAGTTTTCTTTATGAGATTAGCAAACGTCAGATGTCCATCGAGAGGGCCTAGACCCGCCTTTGCGATGTAGCTCCTCAGCTCCTCCATCATTTCTGGTATTTCGAACTCTCTCGGGCAGACCTCCCAACACTTCCTGCAAGTAGTACATGCATACGCATCTATGTCTTCTTTTAATTGGAGAGCCCTCAGCCGTTTGTCCTCCTCCCTAGGGTCAAGAAGCCTAGTGGCAAGGTCCCTGACGTAGAACTTGGCTCCAGGGTAGCTCGTTAATTCTGGCTTTTTAAAGCCTACTTCGGCTGCTGGGCATGCTGCCCTGCATAAATAACATTCTCTGCACGATGCCAATAAATAGAACTTGTCCCTTTCGTCAAGGGGCCACTCTAGTTTCTCAAAACCACTTCCTCTCCGGCTTCTCACCAACCACGGCTTTAACTTGATGGTCTGTTCAAGCATCGGTCTTCTATCGACGACTAGGTCTTTTATCACTTTGAAGTTCTTTAAAGGCTCTATTACGAGCTCTCCAGGGGCTTCTACGTAAGTTCTACAGGCTAAGACAGGCTTCCCGTTAACCATGACACCACAAGCGCCACAAACGCCAGACCTGCAGTGATAGCGAAAGGCTATGGGCTCATAATTCTCATATATGAACCTAAGCACCTCCAGTACGGTCATACCCTCGCGCCACGGAACCTCGTAAGTAGCGTAGTACGGCTTCTCTCCAACAGCGGGATCGTATCTGAATACCCTTACCTCTAGCTTCTGTCCGTTCTCCATTTAAGTTTGAAACCTCCTCTAGGTTGGCGTCATAATCCCCGGTACCCTAAACATAGCCGCCTTCCTAGCCACTTTTTTCTTCGCAATCTCCGATAACTGTTCTAGTGTACCGAACTTGAGCGCCTTTACATGACATCCTTGCACGCAAGCGGGTTCAAGTCCCTTTTCCACTCTTTGGACGCAGAGACGACACTTCTGCATTCTGCCGAGTTGAGCGTTAAACTGGGGCGCGCCGAATGGGCATACCCACATACAGTATTTACAGCCTATGCACTTTGTCTCGTCCAGTATCACTATTCCATCAGGCCTCTTCTTAATAGCCCTTGCTGGACAGACCTCAGCACAAGGTGCCCGACCGCAGTGCATACATGGCAGTGACACAAAGTACATGACTATCTTCCCGTCCATGACTTCCGGGCCTACTCTAACGTTCCTTATGAAGCTCATGGTCTCGGGGAGTTGGTTCTCGTTTCTACATGCAAGCTCACAGGCTCTACAACCGACGCATCTCTCGAGGTCCGCCATGATGGCATATTCCGGCATGGCCTTTCATCCCACACCAGCTCTTTGATACGGGAAGATAAGTCTTTCTATTAAAGGTAAGGCGCCTGAAAGAGAGTAGAACCTTCGGCCATCTCAAACCCTTCAACCCCCAAGAGCCAGAATGGAAGTTCGCCTGATTTCGTCGTTCTTTGCTTTGGCTAAATTGTCAGCTTTCCATGATCTTGAGCACCAAGCCTCAGTCCGAGAAAACATCCTAGCAAACATCTCGCTTAGACGCATGGTTACGTCGACTTTTCCCGATTGCTGGCTCAACTTTCACGCGCCTAAGCGACTTCCGGGCGCTCTCTAAAGCGAATCAAGCTTTTAAACCCCCTTTTCGGTTCTTAACACCACTAAAGGGCAACTTTTTAAGCGTGTTAAAGACGAAACTTCCAAGGCTCTGAGGTGATTCGCTTTTGGCCAGAGACCAGTGCACCTGTGAAGTGCAGGAACAATCCATAGATTGCATCATCAAAAAAATGGTTGCCACGTTCTATGAGAATGCCCTCTTTAGCTCGACGATTCAGCAGGCCATGAGACCTGGAGGGCTAGAGCTGACCAAAGAGGTTTTGAAAATCATTGACCCAAAGCCTAGCTGGAGCGTACTTGACGTGGCCTGCGGCCTCGGAGCGACCTTGTATCTCCTCGCAGAGCAGTTTAAATGCCAGACTTACGGGCTGGACCTTTCAGCAAAGATGCTTAAGAAGGCAAAAGTCAATTTTCTTAGAGGCGAAGGTGCACGCTTCACCGAGTTTATATGCGCTGACTCTGAGTCCCTCCCTCTAAGGGGAGAACTCTTCGATGCCGTGATATGCGAGTGCTCGCTCTCGCTCTTCCCAAACAAGCAGAGGGCCTTGAGCGAGATTGTTAGAACGCTTAAAGCTGGTGGCAAATTGATGTTAACGGACGTAACCCTAAAGGACCAAGCAGTTAAAGACGTCATCGGGGCTGTTGGCTGGTGCATGTGCGTGGCTGGTGCGGAGACGTTAGAAGGTTACGTCTCTTTATTAGAGGATGCAGGCTTGGAAGTATTGTATTATAGAGATGCATCAGAAATATATGAATGGGAGACGGCTGACCCAGAACAAAGGAAGCTTTTACAAGGGAAAATAGGGTACGCCGTCATTATCGGAGTTAAAGCGTAAAGACATGTGCAAAGAAGTCATAAACCTCCCAATAAAATCAAGTAAAGCGAACTACGTCAGTACTTCGAGCCTCTTACCCTCTTACCATTAAGGCTTTATGTACGGATGCGCACTCCTGCTTTCCTGGCATGGAAGATTGAGTACGAGAAACCCTTTATTAGATATCAACTCGTTGAAGAAATGAGTACGCGGTTCAAAACCTTGTGATTGAATCGGTTCACGCTAATGAGCAAGTTGATGGCGAATATCGACCTCGTGCATGCTTGAAGCTTGCTTAGATATTTGTGTGCTAGGTATAACGCTCTGATGTGCTACTCCTTAAAATTAAATTAAGTTGATCAGCTCGACGTTACCTACGTGGCCTCTCATGTTTTTGGCATATCACTGAAAACTCATATTTTTAGTAGTCTGTAGTCACTAAGTCCAGCATAGCGCGAGCAACGAATGACCAGAAAATTTAAACTCCAACTACGAAGCAACAGATATATGTTCGGAGGAGCCAACCATGGCCCTTCATGGCCTAAAGAAGCTTTTTGAACCGGGAAGAATAGGGCCGCTAGAGATTCGGAACAGAATAGTGATGCCAGCGGTGTGTGAGAACTTCGCTACCGATGACGGTTTCATAACTGAAAGGGCCATTGAATACTATAGGGCGCGTTCTCAAGGCGTTGGTATGTTGATCTACGGAGCGTCGGTCATCTACCACCCTCAGGCTAGGGCAGTCATAAATTCCGCCATAAGTGATGACAGGTACATACCCGGCTTGGCCAAGCTTGCGGAGGCGATAAAATCGGGTGGTGCAAAGGCTTGCATTCAGATAATGCATGCGGGCAGGCAAACGAAATCGTCGATAGCTAAGGCCCACCCGGTCTGCCCATCGCCGGTCCCCTTCATAAGGGGCTCGTTGCTTTACCCTGAAGTTCCGAGGGAGCTTACAAAAGACGAGATCCGTGACATCATAAAGGCTTTTGGGGCTGCAGCTAGGAGAGCGAAAGAAGCTGGTTGGGACGCCGTCGAGTTGCACGCTGCTCATGGCTACTTAATCCACTCATTCCTAAACCCGTACGTAAACATTAGGAAAGACGAGTATGGAGGTCTCGAAGGCGGCCTGCGGTTTGTAGAGGAGTTGATAGGAGAAGTAAGGGATAACATAGGCAAGGACATGGCGCTACTCGTCAGAATCAACGGTGAGGACTACGTAGCTGAAGGCGGCATAACACTCGTGGAAACACACATAATCGCTAAGGCCCTTGAGAAGTTTGGTGTCGACGCAATTAACATATCGGGCAGGACGAGAGATACAAATCATCCCTTAGGAGATGCATCGATGGCGTCGCCTCCGGGGACTTGGGTCTATGTTGCCGAAGCGGTAAAGAAAGCGGTCAACATCCCAGTTATAATAGTCCACAGAATCTATGACCCGTTCTATGCAGAGCAAATTCTCGTCGAGGGCAAGGCAGACTTTGTCGCTTTAGCAAGACAATTGCTAGCAGACCCGGAATGGCCAATCAAAGTTAAAGAAGGGAGAATTGAAGACATCAGGCCTTGCATATACTGTAATGAGGGCTGCTACGACACCCTCTGGACCTTGATACCAATAACATGCACGGTCAACCCCATGCTTGGTAGAGAGTATGAAATCAAAATAGCTCCGGCTCATAAACCCAAGAACGTGGTAGTCGTAGGTGGAGGGCCAGCTGGCCTAAGCGCGGCTGAGACTCTTGCTAGGAGGGGGCACAAAGTAACGTTGTTCGAGAAGTCCTATAGACTTGGAGGAATGTTCATATATTCTACAGGCTCCCCCTTTAGACAAGAAATAGCAAGGCTCATAAAATACTACGAAATCCAGCTTTGCAAGCTAGGAGTTGACGTAAAGCTTGGAAAAGAGTTCACACCCGAGATGGTCGACGAATACAGGCCAGATGCCGTGGTTATCGCAACGGGCGCTGAGCCTATAGTACCCAAGCTTGAAGGCCTAGATGCTGGTTACGTCGTCCCCAAAGTGGTCAGCGCCGTAGACGTCCTGGCTGGTCGAGCTAGGGTTGGAGATAAGGTGCTGATATGGACCTGTAGTTACTACTGTCCGTACATTTGCGGTACCCTAAGGAGAGCACGAGCGGCCTGCGGCGCTGGATACGCTGCCGTTTACGTCGCAGAGAAGCTGGTGTCCGAAGGCAAGCTCGTTTACTTAGTATCGGAAAGGGACGAGATAGCTCCTGGCATAGGCTTCACAACCAGAGTGCCACTCTTCAACAGGCTTTTCTTCATGGGGGTCAAAATGGCCAAAAAAATAAAGGTCAAGGCAATAACCGACGGCGGCGTGATAGTCAGTAGAGCTGGAGTAGACACGAAGATAGCGGTAGACACTTTCGTGCACAGTGTGGGCTTCAGATCCAATAGGAAGCTCGCAGACGCCTTGAAGAACAAGGTTCCGGAGCTTTACGTCGTGGGCGACGCTGCTTTACCATCTAACGCGCTCAACGCGATTCACGATGGCTTCGAAGTTGCACTAAAAATTTAGCGCACTTTTCTCTTTAAGACGAAGGAAGCTTATGTAAGGATCATTGTTGCACGACGTCGACTAAGTACTTAAAGACTCATGACCTCAAAGAGCTTTTCGATGTTGTCAACTTTCTCTAGGTTCATGACTGTTTCGACTAATCTCTTGCATACATCTACTTTAACCTTTAAGGTTGCTAATTCCATGAATTTGCCAATAATTTCATGCTTGCTAAGAGGGTTTTCAGGGTTTCCCTTCGCCACTTCTACAAGCTTTTCATACGTCCCGCCGTCTCTAGTCCTGACCCTTACCTTCGCTCCCAACTTGCGCGGGTAAAGGGCATCAACCTCTTCATCTACATAGACTTTGACCTTCTTGGAAAGCCTCTTAACATCAGGGTCTCTAATCCTCTCATCCTTAAATTGTCTTAAGCTAACTGAGCCATCTATTAATGCCACTGCTATGCAGTACGGCAGACTGAACTTAGCCTCAGCCGGGCTTCTGGGCTCGTAGTTTTTGCCCACTATCTCAAGAGCATCCCTATACGTTCCTACTTCAACCTCTACGACATCCTCCGCAGAAAGCCCGAGCTCGTCTTTTAGCGCTAAAATCGCGTCGATGGCTGCATGTGTATGTCCACAAGAGGAGTGCCTCTTAAACCCGTTCCTAGTTAATTCATAAGTTAAACCGAGTTCTCTGAATCCTTTCTCATAGTCCTTCTCCGTGGACGTAGCCTTGAAGAACCCCTTTTCGCCCTCAAATATAGTTCTAGGCCCTGTGAACCCCTTTCCTGCTAGTAGAGCGGCCAGAACACCATCTCGAGCAGCCCTCCCTGTATTTAAAGCTTTGCTTGGAGTGCCGAAAACTTCTATTAGCCCAGCGGCATGAGTCCCGGCGATGCCAAAAGCGTTTACTATTTTACTGCCATCCAAGCCTAACACTTTACACGCAGCTGCTGTTGCGCCAAAGGTGCCGCATGTTCCTGTTGTATGCCAAAACTTATAATGCGAGGGGTTAACGGCCTTGCCAACAGCTATCTCAACTTCGTAGCCAGCTATTACTGACTCTAAGAGGGTCTTGCCTGGTGCTCCAAGTTTTTCAGACAAAGCCAGCCCAGCCGGAATAACTGGAGCACCTGGATGTATTATTGCCTCTCTGTGTATGTCATCGAGCTCAACGAGATGACTTATAGCGCCGTTGACATAGGCTGCCTCGTGGGAGGGTATTTTAATACCAAAGCCCACTATGGTGGATTCTCCAGGTTTTAAACCACCGAAAACCTCCACCAACGATGAGGCCTCTCTTTCAACTGCCCCGGCCATCGTTGCACCAAGCCAATCCAA
>Ga0272445_1001198_pt1 | contig 20965 bp, 18 predicted proteins | sample YNPCB0031_FD_194404 | JGI IMG/M metagenome (GOLD analysis project Ga0272445, IMG submission 194404) | Hot spring sediment microbial communities from Yellowstone National Park, WY, United States - YNP-CB-003-1 | ecosystem: Environmental > Aquatic > Thermal springs > Hot (42-90C) > Sediment... | reverse complement strand
ACTCATGATATGCTCAGCATGCACGGTGAAATAGTGTTCGATTCCTTCGCTTAATAATGACTCTACTAAAGCTTTGCTTACTTTCATTTAAGTCACCATATTTAAGTATTTAAGTATTACATTTAAATCTTGAGATCTTTCATACTGCTCCGGTATAATCATTGATATGGCTATATATCTTCATAACCATACTTGAATTACTTCTAACAAATAATTCCTTATCAATGATATAGTAGTAGATAAGTTATGCTTTTGATACCCTATAAGTAGCTGATAAACCAGTCGCATCACCTCCTATAATTACTACATCACTTTTAATGTATTCTTTAGCAATCTCATTCATTTTTACTCACCTGCTAATGCATACCGTACTATATCTGAGACATCATACACTCTAATATCTTTTCTATTTAACGATTCTAATCCTAATCGTAGCATCATCATACAAACTGGGCATGATGTTACAATAGCTTCTGCTCCAGTATTTAATAGTTCGGTTGTTCTACTTTTAGCAAGGTTTAATGCAACATCATAATAAACCATCTCTACTCCTCCGCCGCCACAACATTTAGTATTTCTCTTAGTATTAATAGGTTCAATGACCGTTAATTTTTCGATACTCTTAAGTATAAGTCTTAAATTTTCAGTATCATCAATATATCTAGCAGCATAGCATGGATCATGTATTGTTATTTTCATGGGCTTTGTCAATTTTAACTTAATATTACTCTTATTAATTAACATCGCAAGATATTCGGCAAATGTATAAACTTTAATATCAAAGTTAGGTATATACTCTGGATAATATTTTTTAAATATTGATGCGCATATTGGATTAGGTGTAATTATTTCTTTAATTCCTCTATCCTTAAAGAACTTATAAACATTTTTCGCATGTTCTTCAAACTCATTTAAAAATCCATACGTATGAAGTGCTGCACCGCAACATGGTTCATTCTCATATAAATATGAACACTCTATTCCTAACTTTTTTAGTACATTAAATGCATTTGTTAATGAAGCAATATATACATTTTCTTTAAATGTTGTTACTAATTTCTTAGTGATATCTATAATTTTGCTTTTAGTTAAAAATTCTAATATGGTTGTGGATCCTTTCGCTTTTAGGAAAAATTCTTCAGCATAAATCATTGGAGTATACATGCACGAAGCAAAAAATATTCTATCTTTATCTTTAGGAATATTTAAATTCTTAGCCCAAGATGCAATTTCATCCTTAGATACACTAAAGGGATTATCATATTTTTGCATAGATCTCAAAGTTGCTGATATACTCTTAGGCATCTCAGTTTCTATTTCTTCAGATTTAATTATTTCTCCTAATTCTTTAGGATTATTTAAAAAATACTTAGTTATGGTAAATATATCAGTTGTTTTTGTTCCTGTTGGGCATATTTCTTCGCACATTTTACATGAAAAACATGTGAAATAAATTTTAGGAAGTTGTTTTATAGATCTCAATCTATTATTGAGTAATGCTAATGAAAGTAAAACCCTACCTCTTGGAGAATATGTCTCCCATCCTAAAATTTCATAAGAAGGACATTTCCATAGACACTTGTTACATCTTTGACATTTATAAGCTAATGTTTCTAATTCTTCATATAAAGACGTATACATTTATATCACCTTAAAATATTTTTCCTGGATTCATAATATCATTTGGGTCTAATGCTTTTTTAATAGCCTTCATGATCTCAATACTTTCTCCATGTTGTTCTTTCATCCACCTTCTTCTACTTAATCCAATACCATGTTCTCCTGCAATAGCTCCTCCAGCTTCTATTGCTAACTTATGGATTTCATTGAATACTTTTTCCTTAATGATTGGAAACATTTTTTCTTTATCGCGCATGTCATAATGCAAACTGGCATGTATGTTACCGTCACCCGCATGCCCAATGCATGATATATGTATATTATATTTTTTGCCAATTTCTTGATATCTCTTAACAATCATAGGTATTTTTGATATAGGCACTACAACATCTTCACCACCCCATAATCTCGTCCATTCTTTTCTCAATCTCATAATTACACCTACATTCTTTCTAACGGACCATAATTTTTCAAGTGTTGCTGGATCATCTGACCATTCAAGCGTAACAGGATTAAATGCTTTACACGTCTTAACAACACTCTCCATCTTTGAGAATACTTCTTTTTCAGTCCCATCTAGTTCTATAAATAATGTAGGTTCTTCAGGAAGGCCGGTATATTTCCATGAATTAACGCCTTGTATTGTATATTCATCTAAAAATTCTAATGAAGTAGGAATTATACCACTTTTCATTATTGCAACAACAGCATTCATAGCTGTCTCCATAGAATTATATTGTACACGGATTATTGCTCTATGTTGTGGTAATGGAAGTATTTTTAACGTTGCCTCTGTAATCACACCCAATGTTCCCTCAGAACCTACAAATAATTTCGTAAGATCATATCCTATTGAATACTTAAGTGTTTTAGCACCAGTCTTGATAATTTTTCCATTAGGTAATACTACTTCTAAACTTAGAACATAATCTTTAGTCACACCATATTTTACTGCTTTTAAACCTCCAGCGTTATTTGCAATCATACCACCAATTGTACAAAAATCCTCACTAGCTGGATCTGGTGGAAAGAAAAATTCATATGATTTTAAAAAAGTATTTAAATTCGCCTTAACAATACCTGGTTGTACAGTAACCTGCAAGTCCTCAATTTTTAAGTCTAATATCTTATTCATAGGTTTTAAATCAATTACAATACCACCTCTTACAGGTACTACGCCACCAGATATTCCACTTCCGGCACCTCTAGGTATTATTGGAATTTTATTTTCATTTGCATATTTAACAATCTCTGAAATTTGCTTCTTGTCTTCAACTTTAACTACAATATCTGCACGACTTGTTGAGATTTCGTTATCTAAAAAAGGATCTGAAAATGCATCATAACTATAGACAAACAAATCTTCATCCATATAAATAATATTTTCTTCGTTAATTATCTTTTTGAGATCTTTATATATTTCTTCTTTAGCTTTAGGTAGGCTGAACATGTGAATTAATCACCTTAATGACTTAGTAATATAAGCTTTTTATATCTTGGGATTTGGTAACTTAGAGCGAATATCAATATGCTAAATTACGCATCTATCTATTTATTGTTGTCAACTATAAAGCGTATAAGTTATAAGTACCATAAAGCTTCTCTCAAGCTTTATGGAAAAGTTTAGTAAGACTATCTATAAAGGTTGGATCTGTAGTGACTTTAACATCTACTAAAGATGGGCCTTCATGTTCATATGCTGTTTTTATCACGTTAACTAATTCTGAAGGTTTTTGTACCCTGAACGCTTCTATACCATAGTCTCTCGCTATTTTAGAATAATCTATTTCTAGAAATTCTGAAGAATATACTTTACCCTCCTGAAGAATAATCTGCTCAAGCTTAATCCATCCAAGAGCGCTATCATTTAATACAACAACCAATATAGGATATCCAGTTCTTTTTAGAGTCTCAAGCTCAGATACATAATATCCAAACCCTCCATCACCAGTAACCACAACAACCTTACCCTTAACATTCCCTGTTGAATATGCTCCTATAGCAGCTGGTAATCCATAACCTAATCCTGCAATACCTCTAGGAGCCAAATAATTCCTTCCCCCAGATTTAACAATATAATAACGTGCAGTCCATCCAGAAGAGCTTGAAGCATCAGATACTAAGAGATCATCCTCACCACACACTTCATTAAGAACCATCATAACATGCTTAGGAGTAACACTTTGAGCCCTATTATCTTCATGCATTTGATAAATAAGTTTTCTCATAAATTCATCCTTTAACTTTTTAACATACCTTACCCAATCATCATTAACACGCCAATCGTGCAACATCGTCAAGAGAAGGCTTAAAGAAATTTTTGCATCACCAATAATACTCACATCCTCATGAAAACTTCGTCCTAATTCCTCAGGGTCCACATCTATATGTATTATTCTCTTACTTTTTAAAAGCTCCCAATTATATGTAGAATATTGAGAAAACTTTGTTCCAATAGCAATCACCAAATCACTTTCCATGACAGCTTGATATGCTGAAAACCATCCACCTAAATCTCCTATAATTCCTAATGAAAGAGGATGAACCTCAGGTACAGCGCCTTTTCCTGTAATAGTTGTAACCACTGGAATTCTATACTTATCCATGAAGAAATATACTTCATCCCATGCCTGAGCTAGATGAATACCTCCACCACAAATTAAAATAGGCTTTTTAGAAGCTCTTATTAAGTTAGCAGCTTTTTGGATAAGCTCACTTGAAGGAGTTATTCTTAATACTGATACATTCTCAATAGGTTCTAAATCTTGTGAATTATACTCGCCCCAGAAAACGTTCACAGGTATATCAATTAATACTGGGCCTGGTCTTCCACTGACTGCAGTTCTGATAGCTTGATTAATGGTTGGCAGTATATATGAGGGAGATGTGACTATATATTGTGCCTTGGTTATAGGTTTAAGCATAGAGATTTGATCAACATGCTGAGCAACGTGAGATCTACCATATTTATAGGAGTAAATATATGATAAATTTACATCACCTGCAATGATAAGAAGAGGTGTTGAAGATGCGAATGATTCTGCAACAGCCGGTATGACTCTTAATATGCCAGGTCCTGCAGTAGCATCTACAACGCCTATTAACCCAGATAATTTAGAATAGCCATCCGCAGCAAATCCAGCATTTACCTCTTCATGAAAAAGTATATGCCTTAGCTTTAAATCATACAAAGCTTTATATAAAGGAAGAGTATGATAACCTGGAATACCAAAGAATGTTTTAATTCCATATTCAGAAAGAATTTTTACTAAAATATTAGCAACATCCATTGTTTATCTACTGAATATTTTTAAAGTCAATAATAAATAAAGTTATCGAATTACTAACGAATTCGCTCTAAGGTCCGTTAATTTTACTTAATGCTCAACATTACTCATTCCCAACTATGATATTTGAGGATTCTATGTTGTGTTGAAGCTTATTAATAAAGTTGTTCATGCTGTATTATAAGTGAACTTAGGTAAACTAACTACTTTGTAAGATACGCATTACTAGTTCTTCTGCACTCTTAATGTCGTAATCCCTTAGTAATGCTATTTTACTAACTTCAATTGATCCTTCTGCATGTATCATTGAAGTTAGCCAACGATCTGTCAGAAAACTTGCGGCTAATTCTTTAACTAGTTTTAATATTTTGATTCTATTCTTGCCATTAACTGCTCCTCTCAAATATTTTTCTATATATCTTTTCTCCTCTTCATTGTTTAGGTCCTCTTCTGATGGCATTGTAACTATTATACCACCTGCTATATCTATTATGTCTTTGATAATATTATGAAAATGTGTATTAGTATAAAGTTTTCCTATATTGGTATAACGTGGATTAGGTATTGCTATTTCTTCATCTATTACAGGAGTATATGCAGCACTAATAGCACTCATTAATAATATCTCTTTATAATATATAATATCTAAAAGATCATCTTTTATATGATGTTCATCAATTATCCCATTAGCTTTTGCCATTAAACTTGCGGCTCCTAAAAATAAATTAGCTAAAGCAGCTCTATAGGATATTGCAGTAAACCTATGATATGTAGCAAATAAATTTGCTAATAATCCAGCAAACTGATATTCACCAGCCAAAAATACTCTCTCCCAAGGTACAAATACATTATCAAAAATAGTGAGTGTTTCCAGTTCAACATCTTCTTTGCTTATAATAGCTGATGTGTTACCTTCAATTTCATTTATAGGACGTATAATCATTTTTAAACCTTTAGTATTAGTTGGTATGCTAAAAGCAACAGCATAATCTTTCTCATTTTCTCGCATAGCTCTTGTAGGAATTACAATAATTTCATCAGAGACTGCTGATTGAGTAGTGTGAGCTTTAGCACCTCTCACTATTATCCCATCATTTCGTCTTTCAACAATTCTCACGTACATGTCTGGATCTTCCTGTTCAGATGGTCGTTTACTTCTATCACCTTTTACATCAGTTTGAGCTACAGCAATTGTTATGTCAGATTTTATAACATATTCATAGAATTTTTTTACTCTTTCATAATAAGATGTGCCAAGTGATTTGTCAATCTTTTTACTTACAATCATTAATGCAAATATAGCGTCAGATCCGATCGCTTGCGAGATATTAAATATTCCGTTATGTAAAAGTGTGTGATTATAGATCATTTTGTGTCTTTCTAATAAATCCTTACCATCCTTTGGCACCTTAAAATATTTACTAACATTGGTATTTATTACATTATCAAAATATAATCTGTCAGTCAAATCATATAGTTTTGCTGAATGAATTGCAGCAATTTTAAGAACAGGATGTTCAGCTATATTTTTTATCTTTTGTCCTCTATAATAAATTTCTCTTCCATCTGCTAACGATTTTAAATAATTTTCTTTTGTTCTCATTTTGTTTTCACAATTTTTAGTTTACCTTAATGACATATAAGCATTTTGTTGCTTTATTAATTAGGGGACCTTCAAATAAATGTTTAGTAATTTGCTGTGTTGCATGGTTTTTGATGTGCTCTTTTTCTGAGCATGTGTTTTCTACTGGTTTTCATTATTAAAAGCCAATTTACCTTAACACATGAATATGAAAAGGCTTGAACTAAAAACCTTACGCTACACGCTCAAATTATGCAACAAAGCATAATATTTTCTGATGTTATTTTTAAAAAAGATAGGTAGTTCATAAAGGAAAAAGATTAACCTAAAAATTAATAGAAACCTTAAGATAAAACCCAATACAAAACAGACACATAACATGCATACTTCAACCCTAAGATAAACGTTTTAAACTACGCATGTTCAGTAATATTGCAAAAAGAACAACGTCCACTAGATATTCATTCTGACTGACATAAGTGGGAAGTAAACAAAGTATAAGAGTGAAGTTTGTTGATTATAGTATTGAGACTTTTAAACCCTCCCTAAAGTCCACTTGATGACATTGAACAACTCCCTCAACATCTTCTCGCTACTAAAATTCCTCATTAAGATCTCACGCATGACATTCGCATGATTAGTAATAATCTTATACGTGAACACGCCTTTTTACCACTTCAACATTCCTCTCCTTCACTCTCTTAAATATCCTATAGCTAAGAAATATTTGAAGACTGGAACATTAACACTAGCACGCATGAACATGAGCTGTGTTACATGATTCAAGCATATGTTATAAGGCTTTTACTTCGAGGTTTTCTTAATTCATGCATTGAGGTATAGCACGTAGTTCTGATAGTAGAATTGAAGTTAAGTATATAACATCTTAGTAGTATTGATCTAAATCAATGTGAGAAGATGCCTAGCCAAAAAAGAATCGCACAACACAGTATTTCTGTATAAAAAAGTTTAAATTTCATTAAAAATAACTATCATAATGGTGAAATATTATGAGTGAAGGCATAGAATTACCTATTGTTTCTGTGGTCGGAGCGGGAACCATGGGTTCTGGGATTGCGCAAGTGTTTGCTATGAAGGGTTATGATGTGTTTATTGTTGACGTGTCTGAAGAAATCATTAAGAAAGCTATTGAGAGGATTAAATGGAGTCTTAATAAACTAGTAATAAGGGGTGAGATTAGTGAAAAAGATGTTGATGTAACCCTTAATAAAATAAAGACCACTACTAGTATTGCTTATGCTGTTAAGAACTCTGGATTAGTGATAGAGGCTGTGCCAGAAGATTTATCTATCAAGATTGCTGTATTTAAGGAAGTTGATAAAAATGCTCCACGTGAAACTATTATAGCATCAAATACCAGTGGTCTTCCGATAGCTGCTATGGCTGAGGTTACTAGTAGACCTAATAAAGTAATAGGGATGCATTGGTTTAATCCTCCGCAAATTATGAGGTTAATTGAGGTTATAAAGAGTAAATATACGGATGATGAAAGTGCTAATGCTGTTATGAAAATTTCATACCAATTAGGTAAAATTCCTATACTTGTTAAAAGGGATATACGTGGATTTGTTGCGAATAGATTATACAGGACTATTAGGTATGAGAGTTTCGCTATGGTTTTAAGAGGAGAGTATACTCCTATTGAAATAGACTCAATGTTAAAGTATAAGTTGAAATTCCCTATGGGCGTTTTTGAACTTGCAGATTTTACTGGCGTTATAGAAATTGAGATACTTGAAGATAAGCATTTTAAAGAATTAAGAAATAGGTATCCAGAATGGGAACCACATGAAGAATACGTTGCATTTCGGGAATATACCTTAAGACTTTCTAAGAGATATTATGAGGCCAATTTAATAGGAGTGAAAACTGGTAAAGGTTTTTATCAATATCCAGAACCGGGAAAGTATGCTAAGCCTAATATACCTGAAAGTGCAGGTGAAAAGGTTGAACCATTAAATGTTCTTGCTCCTGCTATAAATCTAGCAGTATGGATTGTTGCTCAAGGAATAGCCACTTCAGAAGAATGCGATTTAGCGCTTAAACTAGGCTATAATCTTCCAAAAGGCTTAATAGAATTAGGGCGAGAATATGGAGTTAAAGCTGTAACCGAAACTTTAGAGTATAAAATGAAAAGATATAAAGATTTAGAGTATAGTAAATTCTATAATCCCCATCCTGCACTTCAGGATATATTAAAATAGTTCCTTATTTTTAATATGGTGAGATGTCTATGAGAACGTTTAGTCGCATAATATATGAAAAATTAGATGGTGTTGCCTGGGTAACATTAAATAATCCAGAAAAATATAATGCCTTAGATTATGATATGAGGATGGAATTGAAGGAGGCTCTTGAGGATGCCGGAAAAGATGAGAACATAAGAGTAGTAGTAATAAAAGGCTCCGGAAAAGCATTTAGTTCTGGGGCTGATCTTAAAAAGTTTTTAGAATTAAACTCTTTAGGTATATTAAAATATATGAACGAAGTAGGGACATCCAAAGTGTTAATAAGATTAATAAGGGAAATGCCTAAACCTGTTATTGCAGCTGTTCATGGTTATTGTTTAGGAGGTGGGTTTGAGCTCGCAATGGCATGTGATATCATAATCGCTTCAGATGATGCTGTGTTTGGACAACCTGAAGTGAATGTTGGTCTGATACCTGGAGGAGGAGGAACTCAATTTTTACCTAGAATAATAGGAGAAAAGAAGGCTAAGGAAATAATATTTACAGGGGATCGAATACCCGCAAAAACTCTTGAAGAATTAGGTCTCATAAATCGTGTAGTTCCATCTGATAAATTAATAGAAGCTGTAAAAGAATATATAGAAAAGATAAAATCAAAAAGTCCTATAATTATAGCAGCTGCTAAAGAATCTATAAACGCTGCTTTAGAGATGAATCTAAAGGAGGGATTAATACTTGAAAGTAAAATCTTTGGACTTCTCTTCAGTACGGAAGATCAAAAAGAAGGAGCTAAAGCCTTTTTAGAAAAAAGACAGCCAGTTTGGAAGGGTAAATAATTATGATGTATTAAAAGCAGACAGCATTTACTTTTTATTAGTGTAAAAAAGCACAAGATATAACAGCTTAGCATAATTTATAAGCTATTAAGTTCTCTGTTAGAACTGGTAACTTAGAGCATGAGCATCAATATGATAGGTTACTGCATCTTCTATTATTATGTTAAGTATTTATATAAAAAAGGCGTAAATAGAAATGGTGATAAAATTGGATTTTGAATTTACTAAAGAGCAAGTGCTCATAAGGGAAACGGCTAGAAAATTTGCACATGAAGAATTCAAAAAGGAATTAGCTAAGCGAATTGATGAAAAATGTGAATTCCCTTGGGAGTTATATAAAAAAGCTGGTCAATTAGGATTATTAAGACCATCACTACCAGAGGAGTATGGTGGGGGAGGATTTGGAGTGCTTGAGGATGTAATAGTTCGCGAGGAGTTAACAAGAGTTGATTCTACTTTGGGACAGGCAATAATAAGTGGTCCGTTCGGAGCTGAATTAATTAACTTATATGGTAATGAAAATCAAAAAAAGAAATATCTACCTAAAGTGTTAAGTGGTGATAATGTTATGTTTTCAGCTTTTACGGAACCTGATCATGGTAGTGATATCACGAAACTCTCCACAACAGTTATTAAAAAGGGTGAGAAATGGGTAATTAATGGAACAAAGACATTTATTACAAATGCTCCATTAGCTAAATTTGGTATAGTTTTATGTCAGGAACCTGATAAAATACCTTCTCATAGATATCAGACAATGTTTATAGTAGAAACTGATATGCAAGGAATTAAAATTAATGAATTAAAGGGCAAGATGGGACAAAGGGGGTCCCCCATTGGAGAAATTGTCCTTGATAATGTGGAAGTGACTGAAGAACAATTACTTGGCAAAGAATATAGAGGATTCTACCAAGCTTTGCATTTCTTTATATATGGAAGGTTAGCTGTAGCAGCGAATGCTGTAGGTATGTCCTTAGGCGCTTTTGATAGAGCTTTAGAATATGCAAAAAATAGGATACAGTTTAATAAGCCCATAATTGAATTTCAAGCAATTTCTCATAAATTATCTAAAATGGCGCAAATGATTGATGCTGCAAGACTTTTAACTTATCGAGGGGCATGGTGGATTGATAATAAAAAAGATGCAGATCTAAGAACATTATCAGCCATTTCAAGTATGGCAAAAAGTTATGCTTCGGAGATCGCTACCAATGTAATTGACATGGCTATACAAATTTTTGGTGGGTATGGATATATGTCAGATTTTGATGTGGAACGTTATTATAGGGATGCCAGAGTACTAAGAATATATGAGGGAACAACTGAGATTAATGATTCAATAATTATAGAAAGCATAGCGAATGGCAAGCTTACTCTATAAGCAAAATTAAAGTAACCTAAGCGAACAACTTTGGATGCGATAACCTAAGGCTGATGTCTCTTTAATCAAATACTCATGTTAAAAATCTTTTTAAAGAGCTAGAGGCCTTGTGGCTTAGAGTATGAGTATCGATATGATAAAATTGTCACGTCTAGAAAATACCCATAAAACTTATATATTATGATTTCTCTTCTAGAAAAAGAGGATTTCTATGATTAGTCTTTCTGGGAAAGTGGTTATAGTTACGGGTTCTGGAAGAGGAATAGGACGTAGCATAGCAGTTAGGCTAGCTAAAGAGGGTATGATTGTTATTGTGAATGCAAAAAAACGTTTTGAAGAGGCGAAAGAAACTCTACAAGAAATTGAGAGGATAGGAGGTAAGGGGGAGATCATCATGTCCGATGTAGCCACGAGGAGCGGATGTAAAGAATTGGTAGAGAAAACTTTAGAGAAGTTTAAAAGGCTTGATGTTCTTATAAATAATGCTGGCCTTGGATTATATAGTCCGTTTTTAAATGCAGATGATAAAATGATTGATAAACAACTTGAGGTAAGTTTAAAGTCAGCAATCTATTGTTCCCAAGAAGCTGGTAAATATATGAATAAAGATGGAAGCATAATAAACATTGCATCTATAGCAGGAATACTCCCAGCTAAAGGTCTTTCAATCTATGGTATAGCAAAAGCAGGTCTCATCTCACTTACCAAGACATTAGCTGTAGAATTAGCGCCTATAAGGGTTAATGCTGTTGCCCCAGGTTTAGTAAGAACAAAAATGGGTGAAAGCCTAATTTCACTTTCTGGAGAAAGTGAAGAAGAATTTGCTAAAAAAAGAACACTCATAGGAAAAATAGTTGAGCCAGATGAAGTTGCAGAAGTTGTTACTATGTTACTTAAAATACCTACAATAACAGGTCAAGTAATCGTAATAGATTCTGGACAAACCCTATTAGGAACATTATGAATAGCCCTAATTTTCATCAAGTTCTCTCATCTCGTTCATGGTTAGTTTTTATGATTCTCAAAATGAATAATACGATAGACTTTACGAAATTAATATTTTTCTATGATATTCTATGCTCAACATTACAAAGACAGAATAAAAATAACCTTATTTGATGAGAACTGTCGTAATCCTAGTAAAGTTTATGTTATTGTGAAGTATGTATATTATGTAGTGAGTAACATGTTGCTAAATGATATTAGAGTATTAGATGTTACACATGCTGTTGCTGGTCCTACAGCTACACAAATATTAGCAGATTTAGGTGCCGAAGTTATAAAAATTGAAAGACCAAATACTGGTGATATATTTAGGAACTCAGCAACGATGGGCCCAAGTATATTTGTAGCTCTTAATAGGAATAAGAAGAGCGTGGTCATAGATTTAAGCAAACCAGAGGGAAGAGATTTGCTATTAGAATTAGTTAAAAAAAGTGATGTAATGATTGAAAATTTAGCACCTGGTGATGCAGAGAAATATGGAATAACATACGATGTAATTAAGAACATTAATCCTAAAATAATATATTGCAGTATAACTAGCTTTGGTGAAGGTCCTTATAAGTATATCCCAGCTTTCGACCCAGTTATAGAGGCTATGACAGGTTTTATGTCAGTAACCGGCTTTCCTCCTGATAAATATGTTAGAGCTGGTGTTTCGTTCTTAGACATGGTAGCTGGAATGTTAGCTGCAATTGGAGTAATAACTGCATTATATAAGAGGAGAATAAATAATGAAGGTTGTCAAATAGAGATTTCTCTTGCAGACTCGGGTCTTTTTATCATGTCATACTGGATACCATATTACAAAAAGTACAAAAAGAATCCATCTCCAGTCGGTTCAGGGCATTGGTTTGGCGCTCCTTACCAGCTTTTTAAATTTAAAGATGGATATTTGTATATAGCAATTCTTAGTGATAAACAATGGGAAAAATTTTGCAAAGCCTTAGGATTCGAAGATCTACTCAAAGATGAAAGGTATAAGACTACTGCTGATAGGGCTAAGAGAAAAAGTGAACTTGAGGGAGAATTAGCTAAACGATTTGAATCAATGAGTGCAAAAGAAACATTTGATAAGCTTCTAAAATCTGGTGAGTACTTCCCAGTAGGCCCACTTTATACAATAAAAGACATTTTTGATGATCCTCACTTTGCTCAACGAGGAATAATAAAAAAGCATTCATATAATGAAGAGGAATACTGGACAGCAATAACCCCTATAAGAATAGGAAATAATTATACGGCAGGATCAGGAAAAATTCCAAGACTAGGAGAACATACGCGTCAGATTTTAAGAGAACTTCTCAATATTCCAGAGGATAAAATAAGTGAGTTAGAAAAAAAGAAAATCATACAATCCTTTTAGATTCATCTAATCATTCATGAAAAGAGCATCGCTTTTTGTAATCTCAAGCATATTATAAATGTTCGTTCACCTGATGATATATGATCCCCCAGTAGAATTGTCTAGTAGCCATGTATATAACTATATCAGCTGATAACTTAACATATCGATACTCATGATTTAAGTTATCAGGTTTTCACAACTAATGAAAATGCCATTGTTTATCTTTGCCTCCCTTTTATCCCTTTTATATTAGATTAATTTTACTGTCTTCTATAAGAAGAGATAATCTAACATGGTATAAATATTATTGCAGGAAAACCGTCTGATTGAATTTTAGTTGTTATTTTAACTTTCATTCCCACTTTGATATTTTTATAATCAATCCCCTCCACAAAACCCATGAGTTTAAGCTCATTTGAAGTTTTTACTATAGCAATTATATATGGTATTTGATAATTCTCAAACCCTTGAGGTACCAAATATGATGCAACAAATGTTACAATTTCTCCCTCGTTAGCTACCTCAAAATATTCCATATCCGATGCTAAACACTTAGAGCAATCAGCCTGCGGAGGATAGTATGTTTGACCACATTTTCTGCACCGAGTAGCATAAATCTTACCTTCTTTTAAACCATCCCAAAACTTTTTAGTTTTTAATATTGGTATTTTGTGAAGAAATAGAAGTTTTCGGCTCATAATTGTTGGATTTTCTATTTTTTTAGCATCTGACATAATTTCATTACCTCCTAAGAATAGTTACATACCCATAATGTCCAGTACCACCAATATTATGGGCTAGTGCTATATACTTCTTTAATGGAACCTGTCTCTTTCCTCCCTCATTCCTAAGTTGCCTAGTAAGCTCATATATCATTGAAACGCCAGTAGCACCTAATGGATGCCCCTTAGCTTTTAATCCACCATCCACATTAACAGGTATTCTACCACCTATGTATGTTTGACCCTCTTCAATCAACTTTCCTCCCTCCCCTTTTTTACAAAACCCTAAATCTTCATACGCCATTATCTCAGCTATAGTAAAACAGTCATGAACTTCAGCAACTTCTACATCCTTGGGTTCAACACCAGCCTTCTTATACGCCATGTTAGCTGCCTTAACGGTAGCCGAAAGACCAACATAATCCGGTCTCCTAACAATGTTTGAAGTATCAGAAGCATAACCTATTCCTGCAATCCATACAGGATCTTCTATTCTAAATTCTTTTACCTTATCCTCTGATGCTAATATCGCTGCAGCTGCACCATCACTTATCGGACAACAATCATAAAGTTTTAATGGCCAACATATAATTCTTGATTTTAGCGCATCCTCAAGCTTGATCTCTCTTTGAAAATGCGCTTTCGGATTCATTGAAGCATATTTATGATTCTTTACAGCAACCATAGCTAATTGCTCCTCAGTAGTGCCAAATTTATTCATATGAGCAGTTGCATAAAATGCATAATAACAAGCGAAGCTTGTACCAAACATATGAAACTCCCACAAGTAATTCCCTCCGCGTCCTCCTACTGCAGTTGATGTAGGTGTGTCTACCTCACACATTTTTTCAACTCCTATTGCTATAGCAACATCAACATAACCTGAAGCTATAGCATTATAAGCTGTGAACACGGCAGCACTTCCGGTTGCACATGCTGCTTCAACCCTAATGGGACCTACCCCAGAAAAACCAGCATATTCATTAACAGGCACGGCTGGAAGGGCTTCATACATGCGTGTCCCAACACTACCAACTACACTAAGTTCTATTTCTTTTTGAGTTATTCCTGCATCCTCTAATGCTTCTTTGACAGCCTCAAATGCTATTTCTTGTAATAACGCATCATCCCTTACACCAAATTTAGAATTCCCTACACCAATAATTGCTACCTTTCGTGACATTTTTATCCCCTATAATATTTAGTTTCATTATAATATAAATTTGATTGATATTAACAAGAAAGATCACTATTGAGTACTTATCAAAACTTAGGCACTATGTTTCACGATTTGAGCTGGTGTAAGGTTTTTAGCTTAAGCTTTCTATATTCATATGCTAAAATGCAGTATATGATCTGACAGATTGGAATAAATAATGGGGAATTTGTTAGAAAAGACAGAATCCTCCTTGATTTTCAATCATAAGCAAGTGGGAACAGGAATTTAAAGAGCTAAATGACGGTAAGGTCAGCGAACCCTACTACTAAGTAATACTACTACCCTTAGCTTTTTCGCCTTATGGGATTTATATTATGAAGAGCCTATTCATCTTAACTTCTAAGAGCTTTTTAAGCTTCATAAGCTTTCACTAAGAATTTAGAGTTAAATATAAATATTTTTAATATTATACTACTAATACAAGTGGGTTAACATGAACATGCATGGTGTAAGTCGTTTCACCATTGTTGGTATAATAATTGCAATAATAGTGGTTGCAACTGCAGTAGGAATATTACTAACAACTACACAAACGACCACAACATTGACTACAGCGCCAACCACAAGTACAACATTGACTACAACACCAACCACGACTGAACAACTACCTAATGAGATACTAATAGGTGTTGCAATACAATTAAGTGGTAGTCTAAGCGTAGAGGGTACTGCAAGCCTTTTCGGTATGAGAATTATGGAAAAATGGATAAATGATCATGGTGGTGTTTACCTTAAAGGTAAACATATACCCATAAAACTTATATATTATGATTGCGAAAGCAAGAGAGACTATGCTGTTCAATTAACTGAAAAACTTATAACTAGTGATAAGGTAAACATAGTAATACATCCTTATGCCTCATCTTTTGTAATGGCTACAGCACCAGTAACTGAAAAATATCACATGTTTTCAATAAATTTTGGTGGTTCATCGGATACTATACATGAACAGGGATTTAAGTATCTTGTAAGTACACATACATTTGCCTCACAATACTGGAAAACACCGCTCGAATTAATTAAAAGTGCAGATCCAAATGTAAAAAGAGTAGCTATTATTTACGGAGATGATGAGTGGGGTAGAAGCTTAGCTGTAGCAGCTCGCAAGTGGGTCAATGAATTTGGATTAGAGATGGTTTATGATAAAGCATATCCTACAACGATAACCGATGCTACGCCATTGCTTCGAGAAATTGCTCCTCTTAAGCCTGATATACTTTTTGTTGGATCACATTATGCAGATATGTACTTAATTGCTACACAGATGAGAGATTTAAGAGTATATATAAAGTGGGTTGTAGGCCAGGTTGGAGTATCCAAACCTGAATTTGGTGCAAACCTTGGTAAATGGGCTGTTGGTTTCATAGGAGAAACTACATGGGAACCTGAGGTTAAGTGGGAAATTGTTGCGAAAAAAGAGGGAAAAGAGTATTATGGCCCAACAAGTGATGAGTTCGTAAAGTATTATTATGAGATGGGTGGAAAAGGAAGACCATCCGCTTATTTAGGGTATGGTGGTGTTGCAGTACTTCTTGCTGCAAAAGTTATAGAAGAAGCTCAAAGTCTTGATCCGGATAAGTTGCGAGAAGCTGCAGGTAGACTTGATTTTTATTGGCTTAAGTCAAGATTTAAAATAGATGAGACTGGTAAACAAATAGGTTCAATAAATCCAGTAGTACAATGGCAATGGCATAATGGAAATCTTACATATGAAATAGTATATCCATATGATTTTGCAACTGCTAAGGTCATACCAATGCCAACATGGGAGGAAAAAGAAAAATGGACACAGACAGCAGCTATAAGCTTTACACCTTTACTTAATGATGCTGTTATTAATAGTAATTTAGTAATAGGCCCAATGTTTATGACCTCTAATCTAGAGTTAATAAGCGTTGTACAATTTAAAATAAAAAATAATTTTTTTATTTTCTGAGGTGATATAAATGTTTGAAGTTTTTTTACAGGCATTAATTTATGGTATAACTTTAGGGATTATATATGGTATAGCTACTATGGGGTTAAACTTAGTATGGGGTATTATGAGAGTTGTCAATTTTGCTCATGCAGAATTTATAACTCTTGGAGCTTACACTGCTTATTGGTTATGGATTCTAATTAACTTTAATCCTATATCAACAATACCAGTATCAGGATTGTTAGGATTTATTTTTGGTATGATTGTATTTTATTCTATAATTTATAAATTTTTTTCCTCTCCTGAACTTATGGAAAATGCAACATTAGTAGCCACATTCGCTCTTGGAATAGTCCTTGCAGAATCTATGAAAGTTTTATGGACTGCAGATTATCGGGGATTAAGTTGGAACTTAGGTGTAATTAAATATTCTTGGTTTATTTTTCCTCTTTCATATGCTTATACATTTATAATATCTCTCATCATTATTATTGTTGTATACTACATAATATATAAAACTTATTTAGGAAAAGCAATTAGAGCTGTAATATGGGATTCTGGTGCAGCTGCTATTTGTGGCATAAATGTTAAAAATACTTTAACCATCGGTTTTAGTTTGGGTTCAGCATTAGCGTTTGTTGGGGGCACACTTATAGTTGTGTATCTACCTACAGGGATAAATCCATATATGGGACAGTTATATCTACTTAAAGCGTTCGTTATCACAATATTAGGCGGTTTTGGAAATCCATGGGGTGCTTTAATTGGAGGCATACTTTTTGGAATAATTGAAAGCATAATGCCATTGGTTTTAGCGTATATTCCTGGAATTGAGCCTTTATCGTTCACACCATTCATAGCTTTTTTAATTCTAATTGTTATATTGATTATAAGGCCTGAAGGAATACTTGGAAAACGAAGGTGAGAATTTTGTTCATAAAAAACTACGCATATATTTCTATAATTGGCATTTATGTTATACTTATATTAGTATCTATGATATCACCTTATACATTAGAGATTGTATATTATACATTACTTTTAATGATTTTAGCTCAATCATTAAACATAATAATGGGATTTGCTGGATTATATAATTTTGGTCATGCAGCTTTTGTTGGAATTGGCGCTTACACATTTGCAATCCTTGTAGTTAAAGGAGTAGATCCTTATTTATCAATGATTATAGGAGGGCTAGTAGCTTCTTTTACTGCATTTCTTCTTGGTCTTGTTGTATTAAGGCTAAAAGGCCCCTTCTTTGCTATATCTACACTCGGAATTTTAGAGGCTATAAGGTATTTTATAATTGGAACGCCAAAAATAACAGGTGGTGCTGCTGGATTTACATTATTTAAGTATTTAGGTACTTCATATAATCCCTATATACTTGTTTATATATTATTAATATTATCAGTAGTTACTACAATCTTTCTAATTATTTTGTCACATTCTTCTCTTGGATATTCTCTTAAAGCACTAAGAGAAGATCATGATGCGGCAGAAGCCTCGGGCGTTAATACTACAAGATGTAAGATAATTGCATTTATTCTAAGTGCATTCTTTCCAGGAGTTGCAGGCGGTGTGATAGCTTTCAAAACATTTTGGGTAATGCCCGAAACTATATTTGATATATCATATTCTATTGAAGCAATACTTACAGTATTACTTGGAGGTAGCGGAACTATTATCGGACCTATAATCGGAGCTATGATATATAATATTTCTAAAAGTTTGTTTATGAGTTATTTTCCTGGATTCCAATTAATTGTATTTGGAATTCTTACGATAATTATTATCTTAATAGCGCCTGAGGGTGTAATAGGATTATTAAACAATAGATTTAAAAAAGTTAGAAGGTTTTTAATTTAGGTGAGAACAATGGCTATACTTGTGGTGGATAATGTTACAAAAAAATTTGGTGGTATAGTCGCATTAAGAAATGTTTCATTAGATATTCATGATGAGATTTTGGGATTAATAGGACCAAATGGTTCTGGAAAAACAACATTAGTTAATATTATTAGTGGTGCATATATGCCTGATTCAGGAAAAATAATTTATAGAGATAATGATATAACTATACTTCCCCCCCATGTAAGATGCCGTTTGGGCATTGCAAGAACATATCAAATACCACGTCCATTTAGCAATTTAACTGTTCTTGAAAATGTTATTGTTAGTGTTATTAATGGTACATTATACGGTAAAGTATCTATGAAAGAAGCTAAATATGTGGCTGAAGATATTCTTAAAACTGTAGGGTTAAGTAGATTTAAAGAAATACCAGCTAAATCTTTAAATATTCAGGAGAGAAAGCGTTTAGAGTTAGCTCGGGCTCTTGGAATAGAGCCAAAGTTAATTTTACTTGATGAAGTTTTATCTGGTTTAACATTATCAGAAATGTCAGAAATGCTTAGTATTATTAAAAAGATCCATGAAACAAAAAAGATACCTATACTTATGATTGAACATATAATGCATGCAATAATGAATATTTCAGATAGAATTATTGTCCTTAATCAAGGAATAAAAATAGCTGAAGGTACACCTGAAGAAATAGCAAATGATATTAAGGTAATTGAAGCTTATTTAGGAGATCGTGAGTTAGCACTTAAATTCGTTAAGAAGTGAGTTAAAATGCTTAACGTCGAAAAATTAGAAGGTGGATATAAGGACTTTAAAGTACTTCATGGAGTTAATTTTAGTGTAAAGGCAGAAAGTATAACAGCTTTATTAGGATCTAATGGAGCTGGAAAGACAACAACAGTAAATACCATAATAGGTTTACTTAAGTCATGGAGCGGAAAAATAGAATTTAATGGAATTAATATCACCAATCAACGGCCAGATAAAATAGCAAAACTTGGCATAGGTCTTGTTCCAGAAGGTAGAAGAATATTCGGAAATATGACAGTTTATGAAAATTTAGAATTAGGCGCATATATTAAGGATGCCAGAAAAAAGTTTAAAGATACTATAGAATGGATCTATACACTATTTCCAATACTTAAAGAAAGAAAAAATCAGAGAGCAGAAACTTTAAGCGGCGGTGAACAACAAATGCTTGCAATAGCTAGAGCTCTTATGCACAAACCTAAGCTATTAATGCTTGATGAACCAAGTAATGGTTTGGCTCCAAAAATAACGCAACAAATTTTTAATATAATTGAGAAACTTAGAGACGAGGGAATCACAATACTTTTAGTAGAACAGAATGCACATCTAACATTTAAAATAATGGATTATGGGTTTATCTTAGAAAGAGGAATAATTATAGGAGAGGGTACAGCTAAAGAGCTAATAGAAAATACAACAATTAAAAAGGCTTATATAGGCTTATAATACTATATCAAGACCTGGTAACTTAAGGTTTGTTAGGCTTTACTGATACAAGTTCCCTATTATAAGCATAAGGTCTTTGGTCGAGAACCTCAACCTCTTCGAGAGAAACAAAATCCCACTAGAAAATACTAGGACTAGCACTCTACAACTCTCAAGCCTAAGAAGAGCCGCCAAAGCCCTATCAGAAACCCACAAAATCTCCAACAACCATCCGGAAATGGGTTAGAAAACTCAGCGAAAAACTAAACATCAATCTAGGATGCATAAAAGGCTCATAACATTGGACGAGACATGCGTGAAGGTAAATGAGCTTATACTGGGTCTACGCCGCCATAGACAGGAATGAGATTCTATCCATGAGAGTCTTCCCTTCCAGGAATGCGCTCACCACGAAGATCTTTGTGGAGCTTTTAGGCTCAAGTGAGTTGCTGACCTTAGCTCTCACAGGGCTAGGTAATAGTACTATTACCTACCTTAAATTTATATAAAGTGAGCTTA
>Ga0272445_1001187_pt1 | contig 21119 bp, 19 predicted proteins | sample YNPCB0031_FD_194404 | JGI IMG/M metagenome (GOLD analysis project Ga0272445, IMG submission 194404) | Hot spring sediment microbial communities from Yellowstone National Park, WY, United States - YNP-CB-003-1 | ecosystem: Environmental > Aquatic > Thermal springs > Hot (42-90C) > Sediment... | reverse complement strand
AGGCTCCAGGCCCAAAGCGGCGTAGGGGGTGCCCGGGGTTTCCTGGAAGGGAGAGAGGTAGACCAGGTCCTCCCGGCCCAGGGGAAGCTCAGCGAGAAGCGAGAGGCTCTCCTCCCGGTGAGCCTTTTCGTAGGTCCTCCCCCCCGCCCCCACCATGAGGATCAGGCCCAGGGCCAACCCCGCCTCCTTCAGGGCCCGGGCCAGGGGAAGGAGCTCCTTGGGGTGGCCGGGCTTCCCCAAAAGGGCGAGGAGGGGAGCGTGGCCCGTCTCCAGGCCGATGTAGACCCTGCGGAGGCCCAGGCCGAAAAGCCTCGTCCACCAGGAGGCCTCCTTCTTAAGCCCCGTGAAGAGGTCCAGAAAGCCCAAGACGGGCTCCCCGGGGAGGCGCGCCCCCACGGCCTCCAGAAGGGGAATGAGGGGCTCGGAGAGGGCCAGGGCGTTGCCGTCCGCCAGGAAGACCCCGCGCCTTAGAAGCCGCCCCCGGCCCAGGAGGTCCAAGACGGCCTCCACGTGGGCTAAAAACTCCTCCTCGCTCCGCTTCCTGAAAGGACGGTCCTGGTAGAAGGCGCAGAAAGTGCAGCGGTTCCAGGTGCACCCGGTGGTGGCCTGGAGGACGACGGAGAGGTAGGCGTCCGGGGGCAGAATGCTTACGGGCCAGGCGTAGGCCCTCTGGTAGGGGGTGGGGTCCAGGAGGGCCTCGGGGGTCCAGCGGAGGATCTCCCGCCGCCTCTTTTCGTCCCGAAGGTGGCGCCGGGCCAGGTCCAGGATCTCTTCGTAAAGGGCCAGGGCCTCCTCCGGCGAAAGCCGCCTCCGCTTTCTCTCCCCTTCCCGGTAGCGGAGGTGGAGGCTTCCGTCCAGGGCCCGCTTGTAGGTGAGCCCCTGGCGGAAGTAGTGGTAGGGCCGCCCCTCCCGGTCAAAGGAGAGGACCCTGTCCCCCAGGGAAAGAAGGGTGGCCTCCTGGCGGAGAAGTTCCACAGGGCTAGAATAAACCCCGTGGCCGTGGCCGCCCTCAAGGGCCTCCTCCCCCAAGAAGGCTTCGCCCGCCTCACGCCCTTGGGGGGGTTTGAGGCCCGGGTCTACACCGACGGGGAAAGGGTCTACAAGGTCTACAAGCGGGAAGAGGCCCACCTGGCGGCCCTCGAGGCCAAGCGCATGGCCCGGGCCGGCCTGGGAAGCCTGGTCCTGGGGGTGGTGGAGGTGGAGGGCCAGGGGGTCCTGGTGACCCGGCGCTTTCCCGGCAGGCCCTTCTCCCCCCAGGCCTTCACGCCCAAGACCCTCGCCGCCTTGTCCCACCTCTTCCTCTCCCTCCACCGCCTGCCCGAGCCCGGGGTGGTGAGCCGGGAAGAGCTTCTGGAGCGGCTTGAGCGCTTCGCCGAAAGCCTCTTTTCCGTCCCCGAGGCCTTGGACCTGGTGAAGGCCCTGAAGAAGGAGGTGGAGCTGGCCGCCGGGGTGGAGCGCCGCTTCTGCCACCGGGACGCCTGGGCGGGCAACCTCCTCCTGAAGGAGCCCGGGGCGGAGGGCCTGGAGGTCATCCTGGTGGACTGGGTGCGCTCCGGGGGGGACGACCCGGCCCGGGACCTGGCCCTCCTTAAGACGGGAAGCCTGGACCTCCTGGGGGAGGCCAAAGCCCGGGAGGCCCTCCTCCGCCTGGGCCGCCTCTACCCCAAGGAGGTGCGGGAGCGCCTGGGCTTCTACGTCCCCCTCACCTACCTCCACGACCTCCACTGGTTCAGGAGCAAGAAGCCGGAGGAGTTCCCCGAGGCCCTAAAGGAAAAGCTTCCCAAGGCCCTCAGCTTCTTCCAGGACTGCTTTCCCCGGAAGGGGAAGGCGTGTTAGGCTTCTTGGGATGAAGATCACCCTGGTGGACCACCCCCTGGTCCAGCACAAGCTGGCCCACCTCCGGGACAAGCGCACCGGCCCCAAGGACTTCCGGGAGCTGGCCGAGGAGCTTTCCCTCCTCATGGCCTACGAGGCCATGCGGGACCTGGAGCTCACCGAGGCCACCGTGGAAACCCCCGTGGCCCCCGCCCGGGTCAAGGTGCTCTCGGGCAAGAAACTGGCCCTGGTGGCCATCCTGCGGGCCGGCCTGGTCATGGTGGAGGGCATCCTCAAGCTGGTCCCCCACGCCCGGGTGGGGCACATCGGCCTCTACCGGGACCCCGAGTCCCTAAAGCCCGTCCAGTACTACGCCAAGCTCCCACCCGACATCGCCGAAAGGCGGGTCTTCCTCCTGGACCCCATGCTGGCCACCGGGGGAAGCGCCAGCCACGCCCTCTCCCTCCTCAAGGAAAAGGGGGCCACCGGCATCAAGCTCATGTGCATCATCGCCGCCCCGGAGGGCCTGGAGCGCATCGCCCGGGACCACCCCGACACCGAGGTGGTGGTGGCCGCCATTGACGAGCGCCTGAACGAGCACGGCTACATCGTCCCCGGCCTGGGCGATGCCGGGGACCGCATCTACGGGACCAAATGAGCGAGGTTCTTAAGCGCATCGGCGTCGCCGAGCCCACAGGCGGGGGCTGGCTCACGGTGGTCTTCGTCTTCTTGGTGGCCCTCTTCTTCACCTGGCGCTTCATCCCCCATGTGCGCCGCTTCGCCCTCAAGGTGGGCTGGGCCGACCTGCCCAACGAGCGGCGCCTGAACCGCGAACCCCTTCCCAACGCCGGGGGGCTCGCCCTGTACGCCGGCGTGGTCCTGGCCCTGGTGGCGGCGGCCTTCCTCCGGCCCATCCTGGTGGAGGGGGTCCTCATCCAGGTCCTGGCCATCCTCCTGGGAGGGGCCTGGCTGGTGCTGGTGGGCTTCGTGGACGACCAGTTCGGTCTTCCCCCCCTCTTCCGCCTCTTCGTCCAGACCCTGGCGGCCCTCCTCCTCATGGCGGTGGGCATCCGCTTTGAGGCCGCCTTCGGCACGCCTTTGGACCCCGCCTTGGGCCTCTTCCTCACCTGGCTCTGGGTGGTGGGCATCACCAACGCCCTGAACCTCATGGACGGGCTGGACGGCCTGGCGGGCGGCGTGGCCTACGTGAGCGCCATGAGCCTCCTCTTCGTCTCCGCCCAGTTCCCCTACTGGGCGGCGGGGACGCTGGTCCTCGCCGCCCTGGCGGGGGCCGCTTTGGGCTTCCTCAGGCACAACCTCCACCCAAGCCGCATCATCCTGGGGGACGCCGGGGCCTACTTCCTGGGCTACACCCTGGCGGCCACCGCCCTTCTGGGCAACCTGAAGCTCACCACCCTCCTGGGCCTCCTGCCCCCCGCCCTCTTCCTCCTCCTGCCCATCCTGGACACCACCCAGGTGGTGGTGCGGAGGCTCCTCAGGGGCCAGAACCCCCTCTCCACCCCCGGCAAGGATCACATCCACCACCGCCTCCTGGCCCGGGGGCTTTCCCAGAGGCGGGTGGCCTTCCTCCTCTGGGGCCTGGCCCTCCTCTTCAACCTGCTGGCCATGGCCTACCTGGGGATGCCCTGGGAGGCCATCCTGGCCAGCTTCCTGGCCACGGCCCTGGGCCTGGCCTGGGTCACCTACCGGAGGCTCCGAGCCCTTCTGCGGGAAGTAGAATGAGGGCCGTGGTCAAGCGGAGGCCCTTCACCACCGAGGAGTACCACCGCCTCCTTCAGGCCGGCATCCTGCGCGAGGACGACCGGGTGGAACTCATTGAGGGGGAGATCCTGGAGATGAGCCCCATCGGCAGCCGACACGTGGCCGCAGTGAACCGGATCGCCCGGCTTTTCTTCCAGCGCTTTGGGGACCGGGCCATCGTCAGCGTGCAAAACCCCGTCCGCATAGACTCCAGAAGCGAGCCCCAACCTGACCTCGCCCTCCTCAAACCCAACCCCTCCGACTACGCCGAAGCCTTACCCACGTCTCAAGATGTCCTGCTTTTGGTAGAGATCATGGACACCTCCCAGGCCTACGACCGGGAGGTGAAGCTTCCCCTTTACGCCAAGGCGGGGATCCCCGAGGTCTGGCTTGTGGACCTCGAGGCCCACCGCCTGGAGGTCTACCGGAAGCCCACGCCGGAAGGCTTCGCCGAAGCCCAGGTCCTGGGCCCTGAGGAAACGGTAGCCCCCCTCCACTTCCCCGAAGCCCGCCTCCCCGTGGCCCTCATCCTGGGGGTCTCATGAAGCGGGTGGTCCTGGCCTTCGGCACCCGGCCCGAGGCCACCAAAATGGCCCCGGTCTACCTGGCCCTGAAGGCGATCCCTTACATCAAGCCCCTGGTCCTCCTCACCGGCCAGCACCGGGAGCAGCTAAGGCAGGCCCTAAGCCTCTTCGGCATCCAGGAGGACCGCAACCTGGACGTGATGCAGGAGCGCCAGGCCCTCCCCGACCTGGCGGCCCGCATCCTGCCCCAGGCGGCCAGGGCCTTGAAGGAGATGGGGGCCGACTACGTCCTGGTCCACGGAGACACCCTCACCACCTTCGCCGTGGCCTGGGCGGCCTTCCTCGAGGGCCTGCCCGTGGGCCACGTGGAGGCGGGCCTCAGGAGCCACAACCTCAAAGAGCCTTTCCCCGAGGAGGCCAACCGCCGCCTCACCGATGCCCTCACCGACCTGGACTTCGCCCCCACCCCCCTGGCCAAAGAGAACCTCCTGAGGGAAGGGAAGCGGGAAGAGGGCATCCTGGTCACGGGGCAGACCGGGGTGGACGCCGTGCTGCTGGCGGCCAGGCTGGGCAGGCTTCCCGAAGGCCTTCCCCCCGGGCCCTACGTCACCGTCACCATGCACCGCCGGGAGAACTGGCCCCTCCTCCCCGAGCTAGCCCGGGCCCTCAAAAAGGTGGCCGAGGCCTTCCCCGAGATCACCTTCGTCTACCCCGTGCACCTGAACCCCGTGGTGCGGGAGGCCGTCTTCCCGGTCCTGAAGGGGGTGAGGAACTTCGTCCTCCTGGACCCCCTGGACTACGGCCCCATGGCCGCCCTCATGAAGGCGAGCCTCCTTCTGGTCACCGACTCCGGGGGCCTACAGGAGGAGGGGGCCGCCCTGGGCGTGCCCGTGGTGGTCCTGAGGAACGTCACCGAGCGGCCCGAGGGGCTTCAGGCGGGCATCCTCAAGCTGGCGGGCACCGACCCCGAAGGGGTCTATAGCGTGGTCAAGGGGCTTCTGGAAAACCCCGAGGAGCTTGAGCGCATGCGCCGGGCCAAAAACCCCTACGGCGACGGCCAGGCGGGGGTGCGGGTGGCCCGGGGCGTGGCCTGGCGGCTGGGCCTCGGCCCTAGGCCGGAGGACTGGACACCTTAGGCCAGGGCCTCGCCTGGTAAAGGCCCACCAAAAAGACCGCCCCTCCCAGGACCAAAGCGGCCCACCGCCCCCCCAGGACTTCAAAGAGGAGGCCCGTCAGGTAGGCCCCGAGGGGCCCCGTGCCCAGCATGACCAGGCTGTAGACGGCCATGACCCGGCCCCGGAGGCGGTCGGGCACGGAAAGCTGCACCAGGGTGTTGGCGTTGATGAGGACCGAGATCATGCCAAACCCCCCCAGGGCCAGGAAGAGGGGCACCAGGGCGGGGTGGGCCAGGAAGAGGCCCATGTGGGCCAGGGCCAGGGCCAAGACCCCAAGGAGGAGCCTCCCCGGCTTGGGCCTGCCGGTGAAGGCCATGACCAAGGCCGCCGCCAGGGCCCCAAGCCCCACGCTGGACACCAAAAAGCCGTAGCCCGTGGCCGAGAGGCCCAGGACCAGCCTGGCGTAGGCGGGCACCAGGGTCTGGAAGTTCATCCCCAAGAGGCTGGCGAAGAGGACCAGGCCCACCACCCGCCGCACCAGGGGGTGGGCCAGGACAAACCCCACCCCTTCCTGGGCCTCCCGCCACCAGCGCCCATCCCCGTCCTCCCCTCGAGGCCCTGGGGGCAGGCGGAGGAGCACCAGAATGAGGGGCAAAAAGGAAAGGGCGTTGGCCAGATAGGCGACCCCTACGCCGAAGAGGGCGATGAGGAGGCCAGCGAGGGCGGGTCCCAGGAGGCGGCTTAGGTTGAAGCCAAAGGAGTTTAGGGCGATGGCCCCGGGGTAGCGCTCCCTGCCCGCCAGCTCCACGGTGAAGCTCTGGCGAACGGGCAGGTCCATGGCGTTCAGGGCCCCGTAGAGGAAGGCGAAGGCGAGGACGTGCCCGTAGCGCACCCGCCCCGTGAGGATGAGGAGGGCCATGAGAAGGGCCAGAAGCATCATCCCCCCCTGGGTAAGGAGGAGGAGATTCCGCTTGGGGTAGCGGTCCGCCAGGACCCCGGCGGGGAGGGAGAAGAGGAGGGCGGGCAGGAACTGGAAGGCCACCACCAGGCCCAGCCTCTCGGCGCTTCCCGTGAGGAGGAGGACCAGCCACCCCTGGGCGGCGGCCTGCATCCAGGTGCCCATCTGGGAGGTGAAGAGGGAAAGCCAGTAGGCCCGGTAGCGGGGGTCTTTCAGCAGGGCCAGGGCCAACACCCTCCTAGCTTACGACTGACCGGCCGGTCACAGCCGGGCCCCGTATACTGGGGGCATGTCCACCGGGGGCCTGTTCCTCTTCCGCATCCTGGGCATCCCCCTTTACCTGGACCCCACCTTCCTCCTCATCCTCCCCCTCCTGGCCTTTCTCATCGCCAGGAACCTGCCCCTTTACCTGGAGCTCTTCGGCCTGCCCCAAGACCCCAGCCTCCTCCAGGGCTCTACCCCTTTCCTCTTAGGCCTCCTGGCCGCTTTAAGCCTCTTCCTCTCCGTCCTCCTCCACGAGCTGGGCCACGCCCTCGCCGCCAGGCGCTATGGGGTGGAGACCAGGCGCATCACCCTCTGGCTCCTGGGCGGGGTGGCCCAGCTGGAAAGGATTCCCAAAGAGCCGCGAAAGGAGCTCGCCATCGCCCTGGCGGGGCCCGCGGTGAGCTTCGCCCTGGCCCTCCTTTTCCGGCTTCTTCGCCAGGAGGTGGGGGCCTTGGGCTTTCTCACCCACTACCTGGCCCTGGTGAACCTGGTCCTGGGGCTTTTCAACCTCCTCCCCGCCCTGCCCCTGGACGGGGGCCGGGTCTACCGGGCTCTGCTTGGCCTCCGGATGCCCTACCTCCTGGCCACCAAGAAGGCGGTGGCCATGAGCCAGGCGGTGGCGGTGGCCCTGGGGCTTTTCGGGCTTATGGTCTTCAACCCCTTCCTGGTCCTCATGGCCTTCTTCGTCTACATGGCCTCCCGGGCCGAGGCCGAGGCCACCCTCCTGGCCCAGGCCCTCGAGGGCCTGAAGGTGAGGGACCTCATGAGCCCGGACCCCATCGCCATTCCCAAGGACCTCCCGGTGGAGGAGCTCCTCCGGCTCGCCCTGGCCCACCGGGTCTCCGGCTTTCCCGTGGTGGAGGAGGGGCGGGTTTTAGGGGTGGTGGGCCTCGAGGGCCTGGAGGGGGCGGACCCCAGGGCCCCCGTGGGCCGCTACGTGCAGGAGCCTTTGGTCCTCTCCCCCGAGGACTCGGCCCTGAGGGCCCTGGAGCGCATGGGGGAGCGGGGCTACGCCCGGGCTTTGGTCATGGAGGGGGATACCCTCCTGGGCGTCCTCAGCAAGACCGACCTCCTCCGGGCCTTCCAGGTGCGCCTCCTGGGACTCACCTCCCTTGACAAGGAAGGGGGGCCAGGGTAGGGTATGGGCGCAAAAGTATGCGGGAGGTGAGCATGAAGCGAGCCCTTATCGTCCTCGGACTTCTGGCCCTGGGCCTGGCGCTGGCCCAGAAGCCCAAGGTGGTCATCGGCACCGGGAGCACCGGCGGGGTCTTCTTCTACTACGGCACCGCCTTGGCCGACATCTGGAACAAGGCGGGGGTCGTGGAGGCCCAGCCCGTCCAGACGGGTGGGTCCTACGACAACCTCCAGCTCCTCCGCGACCGCACCGACCCCAAGGCGGGCACCTACTACTGCGCCCTCACCACCACGGACTCCGCCTACGTGGCCTTCACGGGAGAGGAGCCCCGCTTCAAGGACAAGCCCGCCAAAAACCAGCGGGTCCTCTTCTACATGTACCCCTCCTTCATCCACCTGGTGACCACGGAGAAGAGCGGCATCAAGGTGGTGCAGGACCTGAAGGGCAAGCGGGTCTCCACGGGCCAGCCTGGCTCCAGCACGGAAAACCTGGCCCTTCTGGTCCTCCAGGGGGCGGGGGTGAAGCCGGAGAGCTTCGCCAAGCGGGAGCGCCTGCCCGTGGCCGAGGCGGCCAAGGCCCTGGCCGAGGGCACCCTGGACGCCTTCTTCTGGGTGGGTGGGGTGCCCACGAGCTCCATCGTGGAACTCTCCCAGACCCTGGCCCGCAAGGGGGACCGGATCTACCTGGTGCCCATTGACCCCAAGAGCACCACGGCCCAGGTGGTCATGAAGCGCTTCCCGGGCCTGGTGGACCCCTACAAGGTGCCCAAGAGCGTCTACAACACCAAGGCGGACGTCCCCGGCCTGGCCACGGGCAACATCGTGGTCTGCCCGGACACGCTTCCCGAGGAGGCGGGCTACGCCCTCATGAAGGCCACCTTTGAGAACCTCCAGACCCTGCGCACCGCCGTGGCCGCCGCCAAGGACACCAGCCTCGAGGCCACCGCCAGGCTCTACGGCAAGCTCCCCATCCCCTTCCACCCCGGGGCCGAGCGGTACCTGAAGGAGAAGGGGCTCCTCAAGTAAGCCCGCAGCGCCCCGGGGTCCTGGCCCTCGCCCAGGCCCCGGGGCCTTTTGGAGGCCGTTATGGAGCTGGAAGCAAGCCCCACCCCCGCCACCCCCTTGGGCCGCCTCACCCGCTGGGTCCTGATCCTGGGGGCCCTCTTTAGCCTTTACCTGGTCCTCCACCCCTTCACCCCCCTGGCCCGAAGCGAGATCCCCCTGCTGGACCAGGTGCAACTCCAGCGGAGCACCCACGTCCTCTTCCTCCTCTTAGGGGGCTACCTGGTGGCCCTTCACCTCCCGGCCCGCCGCACCCTGGGCTCCTGGCTCTTCCTCCTCTTCAGCCTTGTGCCTCTCTACAACTTCCTCTTCCCCAACGTCCCCGGGGTGAGCCTGCCCCCTTTGGCCAAGCTGGTGGGCCTCCTCTACTGGGGCGTGGCCGCTTTGCCCGCGGTCCTGCCCCGCCTCAGGCGCTACGCCGACCTCCTGGCCGTCCTCCTCGCCCTCTTCCCCACCCTCTACCAGCTCCGCCACTTTGAGGAGCTCGTCTACCGGGCGGTGCTCCCCGCGCCCTGGGACATGGCCATGTCCTTCGGCCTCATCATGCTGGTCCTGGGCGTGGTCTACCGCCTCCTGGGGCCGGTGATGCCGGTTCTGGTCCTCTTCTTCTTCACCTACAACCTCTACGCCGACCTCTTCCCCGGGGCCTTCCGGGGAAGCCGCCAGGGGATTGACCTCCTTCTGGGCAAGACCTTCAACGAGACGGAGGCCGGCATCTACGGCCTCATCACCGGGGTCTCCGCCAAGTACCTGGTCTACTTCACGCTTCTTTCGGGGATGATCGGCGCCCTCGGCCTGGGCAAGGTGGTGGCCAACCTGGCCCTGGCCCTGGTGGGCAAAAGCCCCGCCACCCCGGGGCGGGTCACGGGGATCGCCAGCGTCTTCATGGGCATGTTCTCTGGCTCGGGAGCCGCCGACACCCAGTTCGTGGCCGCCCTGACCAAGCCCCTCTTTGAGAGGGCGGGCTACGACCGCCTCATCGCCGCCGGGATCGTGGCCACCGCCGGTACCATCGCCCTCATCACGCCCCCTGTTCTCGGGAGCATCGCCTTCATCATGGTGGAGATCCTCCAGATCCCCCTCCTGAAGGTCATCGTGATGGCCATTGGCCCCGCTTTGCTCTACCTCACGGCCGTTCTGGCCTTCAACGAGTTCTACGCCCGCAAGGCCGGGCTCAGGGCCGTGGCCCCCGAGCTGGGCATGAGCCGCCGGGCCTACGCCCTCCGCTATAGCCCCATCTTCCTGCCCATCCTCCTCATCGTGGCCATGCTCTACCTGGGCTACGAGGTGCGCACCGCCGCCAGCCTGGCCATCCTGGCCTTCATCCTTTTGGCCTACCTGGACCCCACCCTGAGGCCCAGGGGCTTTGGCCCCATCCTGAAGGGCCTCGAGGAGGGCTTCCGCACCCTCCTCCCCATCGGCACGGCGGTGACCGCCGCCAACCTCATCTTCGCCAACATGGTCATCTCCGGCCTCCCCTCCAAGTTCAGCCAGCTTTTGCAGCAGGTCTCGGGGGAAAGCCTCCTTCTCGCCACCCTGATCACCGCCCTCTTCAGCCTGGTCCTGGGGATGGGGGTGCCGCCCACGGCCACCTACGTCCTCACCTCGGCCCTCACCGCCCCCGCCATCATCGCCCTGGCGGCCCAGAACTTCGCCGGCTTTGGCCTGGACCTCGAGGCCGCCAAGGTGGCCGCCCTCTACGCCACCCACATGTTCCTCTTCTACTACGCCGTTCTGGCGGACGTGACCCCCCCTGTGGCCCTCTCCGCCTACGCCGCCGCCAGCGTCTTCGGCACCAACCCCCTGCAGACCGGGGTCTACGCCGCCCGGGTGGCCCTGGCCAAGTACCTGGTGGGCTTCTTCTTCCTGCTGAGCTACTCCGGGGCGGCCCTCCTCATCGTCCCCGTGCTGGAGACCGCCCCCCCGGGCCAGGCCCTCGGCCTCATCCTCTGGCGCTTTGTGGCGGTGGCCGTGGGCATCATCTACCTCTCCGCCTCGGGGGCGGGGTACACCAGGAGGCCCCTTAAGCGCCTCGAGGCCTGGGCCCTGGGCCTTCTCGCCGTCTTGCTCTTCGTGCCCCACGCCTATTTAAACCTGGCCGCCTTCCTTCTGGGGCTTCTCTTCTTCGGCAGGGGCTTGACGAAGGGGGCCAAAGGGGCTTAGCGTAAGCCCGAAAGGAGGGAAGATGAAGCGAGTCCTGCTGGCCCTTCTGGCCCTCTTCGGCCTGGCCCTAGCCCAGAAGCCCAAAGTGGTCGTCGCCACCGGCGGCGTGGGCGGGGTCTACTTCTACTACGGGACCGCCCTGGCGGAGATCTGGAACAAGGCGGGGGTGGCCGAGGCCCAGGCCATCCAGACGGCGGCCTCCATAGATAACCTCCTCCTCCTGGAAAACCGCACCGGAGGCGGCACCTACTACTGCGCCACCGTCCTCCCCGACTCCGCCTACCTGGCCTACACCGGGGGGCACGAGCGCTTCAAGGAAAAGCCCGCCAGAAGCGTCCGCATCCTCTTCGCCATGTACCCCAACTACCTCCACGTGGTGACCCGGGAAGGGGCGGGCATCCGGGTCCTCCAGGACCTGAAGGGCAAGCGGGTCTCCACCGGGGCCCCGGGCTCGGGCACCGAGGTGGAGGCCCTTTTGGTCCTCCAGGCGGCGGGGCTTTCCCCCAAGGACTTCGCCAAGCAGGAGCGCCTGGGAGCCCAGGAGAGCGCCAACGCCCTGGCCGAGGGCAACCTGGACGCCTTCTTCTGGTCGGGCGGCCTGCCCACGGGGGCCATCACCGAGCTCTCCGCCTCCCTGGCCCGCAAGGGGCAGAGGCTTTACCTGGTGCCCATTGACCCCAAGAGCACCGTGGCCCAGACCTTCCAGAAGCGCTTCCCCGGCCTGGCGGGGACGGGGGTGATCCCCAAGAGCGTCTACAACACCCGCACCGACACCCCCACCCTCACCTTCTGGAACCTTTTCGTCTGCCCCGCAAGCCTCCCCGAGGAAGCGGCCTACGCCCTCACCAAGGCCACCTTTGAGAACCTGCAGACCCTGCGCCAGGCGGTGGCCGCCGCCAGGGACACTACCCTGGAGAACGCCGTGCGCTTTGTGGGCGGCACCATCCCCTACCACGAGGGGGCTCTGCGCTACTTCCGCGAGGCGGGAGTCCTCAAGTAGGTGAAGGCCCTAAGGTGGGAAAGCCCTCTGGCCCGGCTCCTTGGGAGCTGGGCCTTTTGGCTTCTCCTCCTCGCCCTCTCCCTGGTGCGGGTGGTGGAGGTGGAGGGCGGAGGCCAAAGGGCCTACCTGGTCCTCCTCCCCTTTCAGGAGATCCGGGTGGAGTTTTTGAACTCCGTGACGGGGAGGCCCGTCCTCCTGGAGTTCCGCCCCCTCTTCCGCTTCCAGGGCTTCAGGGCCTACACCGACCCCGAGACCGAGGCCTACTACACGGGGGGCACCTACCCCTGGAACCAGGCCCTGGCCAAGGAGCGAAGGCGGGCGCTCCTTTACTGCTCCGAGCTGGGTCTGGCGGTCAGGGTGGGGGGGCGGTGGTTTCGGGCGGAGGGGGGGTGCCTGGGCCTCCGCCTCCTCTACCCCTAGCGGAGCACCTGGGGGACCACCCGGACGGTGAAGGTCCGGCCCTGGCGCCAGACCTCGAGGCTCACCGCCTCCCCCGGCTTCTTGGCGTAGAGCACCTGCCTAAGCCCGGCGATGGAGGTGAGGGGCACCCCGTCCGCCTTGAGGAGGACGTCCCCGTCCACCCCCACCTGCAGGGTCTCCCCGGTGGGGAGCTGGATGTAGGCGAAGCGGGTGGGGGGCCTGAGGCCCGCCCTCTGGGCGGGGCTGTTCTGCTCCACCTCCTGGACCATGAGGCCGGTTTCGGGAAGGCCGTACTGCCTCCTCAGGCTGTCCGGATAGACCGAGAGGGGGATCAGGGAGACCCCCAGGCGCGGGCGGCTTTTGGCGATCTCCGCCGCCGTCAGGGTCTTGCCCGCCTTGAGGTCGGGCAGGTACTGCTTGACCAGGTTAATGGGCAGGGCGAAGCCCACCCCGGCGAACTGGGCCGCCCCGAACTGGCCCGTGGGGGTGAAGATGGCGGTGTTGATGCCCATCACCTCCCCCCGGGAGTTGAGGAGGGGCCCGCCGGAGTTCCCGGGGTTGATGGCGGCGTCGGTCTGGATCACCTGGGGCACCAGGCCGGATTCATCCCCGATGGCCCCGGGGTTTTCCCGGATGGCGGAGACGATGCCCTGGGTCACGGTGAACTCCAGCCCAAAGGGGTTCCCCATGGCGATGGCCTTCTGGCCCACCCGGATCCGGTCCGAGTCCCCGAGAACCAAGGGGACCAGCTTCTCCCTGGGGGCATCCACCTTGAGGAGGGCCACGTCCAGGGGCGGGGCTGCCCCCACCAGCCGAGCCTGGTACTCCTTGGGGTCGTTGTGGAACTTGACGGTGATGCGGCTCGCCCCCTCCACCACGTGATAGTTGGTGAGGATGTAGCCCTCCTTGTCAATGACGAACCCGGAACCCGTCCCCTGCTGGGGAGGGGCCTGGAGGAAGGGGGCGAAGAACTCAAAACCCGGAGGGAGCTGGACGCTTTGCGGTCGGGTAACCACGGAGACGTACACCACCCCGTCCCCGTAGCGTTCCACGATCTCCACGGTGTTCCGCTCGTACTCCAAAAGCCCCTGGTCCCCCGCGGGCGCCGGGGCGGGGGCCCGGCCCTGCCCGTTGGAAAGCCCCCACCAAAGCACCGCCCCCGCCATGAGGGAGAGAGCCAGAAAGCCTATAAAAGAACGTGCCAGGTTCACGCGCCACCTCCTAAGCCTAGACTAAGGGAAGGCGGTTAGGGCGGGATTAGATAAAGACCACGGTCTTGTTGCCGTGGACCAGGATACGGTCCTCCAGGTGCCAGCGCACCGCCCGGGCCAGCACGGTGCGCTCCAGCTCCTGGCCAAGGCGCCTGAGCTCCTCCACCGAATGGCGGTGGGAGACCCGGGCCACGTCCTGCTCAATGATGGGCCCCTGGTCCAGCTCCTCGGTCACGTAGTGGGCCGTGGCCCCGATGAGCTTCACCCCCCGCTCGTAGGCCTGGCGGTAGGGGTTGGCCCCGGCGAAGGCGGGGAGGAAGGAGTGGTGGATGTTGATGATGCGCATGGGAAAGCGGGCCACGAAGGAGGGCGAGAGGATCTGCATGTAGCGGGCCAGGACCAAAAGCTCCACCCCCGCCTCCTCCAATAGGGCCAGAATCCTCCCCTCAGCCTCCTCTTTCCGCTCCCTTTCCACGGGCACGTGATGGTAGGGGATGCCAAAGCGCTCCACCTCCTCCCGGTGGTCGGGGTGGTTGGAGACCACCAGGCGGAGGTCCATGGGAAGCTCCCCCACCCGGTAGCGCCATAGGAGCTCCAAGAGGGCGTGGGCGGGCTTGGAGACCAAAATGGCGGTGCGCTTTCTCTCCGAGGCGAAGGCCAGCCGCCAGGCCATGCCGAAGCGCTCGGCCACCACCTCCTGAAAGGCCCTCTCCAGGGCGGGGCGGGCCAGGTCCAGGTGGGAGGCGGTGAAGGCCACCCGCATGAAGAAGGTGCCCCCTTCGGGGTCGGTGGAGTGCTGTTGCAGGTCGGTGATGTTGGCCCCGTGGGCGTAGAGGAAGCCCGTCACGGCGGCCACGATCCCGGGCCGGTCAGGGCAGGTGATGAGAAGGCGGGCCTCTTCCATCTTTGGGTACTATACCGCCATGGAGCTTTCCACCGCAGACCTGATGGACCTCTACCCCAAGGCCCTTCTCCTCAGGCCCATCTTCCGGGACTTCGGCGGCAAGAGGCGCTTCTTTGGGCGGGTGCGCACCCTAAGGGTCTTTGAGGACAACGCCCTGGTGCGGAAGGTCCTCGAGGAGGGCCAGGGCCAGGTCCTGGTGGTGGACGGGGGCGGCTCTTTGCGCTCCGCCCTTCTGGGGGGCAACCTGGCCCGGCTGGCCCTGGAGCGGGGCTGGAGCGGGGTGGTGGTCCACGGGGCGGTGCGGGACGCCGAGGAGCTAAAGGGCCTCCCCCTGGGGGTCAAGGCCCTGGCGGCCGTCCCCAGGAAGAGCGCCAAGGAGGGCCGGGGCCTGGTGGACGTGCCCGTGGCCTTCGCCGGGGCTAGGATCCTTCCCTCGTGGTTTCTCGTGGCGGATGAGGATGGGATTCTTCTTTTGCCCGAGCCCCCGAGCGGCGGCCAAAGCGGCGGATGAGGTCCTCCTCCTTCAGGTGGAGGAGGACGGGGCGGCCGTGGGGGCAGACCCAGGGGGTCTCGCAAGCGAGGAGGGCGTCCAAGAGGGCCTGCCCCTCGGCCCGGGCCAGGGGGTGGCCGGCCTTGATGGCGGGCAGGCAGGCCAGGCGGGCGAGAAGCCCCCTAAGGCTCCTCCCCTCCCCCTTAAGGGACTCCCGGAAGATCTCCGGCAGGAGGAGGGGGTAGGGGTGGAGGAAGGGCGGGGCCGAGAGGAGGCGGACCCGGCCCGGCCCAAAGGGCTCAAAGGCGAAGAGGGGGGAGGCCTCGGGAGGCTCTTCATCCAGCTCCACCAAAACGGGGTAAGGGAGGGGCTTTAAGCCCTCCTCCCTCAGGCGGGCCAGAAGTTCCTCAAAGAGGATGCGCTCGTGGGCGGCGTGCTGGTCCACGATGTAGAGGGCGTCCTCCGCCTCGGCCAGGAGGTAGCTCTCCCGGAACTGGCCCAGGTAGCGCAGGGGGGGCAGGCCGGAAGGCGTGGGGGGCCTCAGGGCCGGGAGGGGCCGGGGCTCGGGCAGGGCCCGGGCCAGGTTCTGGCCCCGGAAGGCCTCCTCCAGGGCCTCTTCCAGGAAGGCCTCGGCCTCCTTGCTCAAGGCCACCTCCTCCTTCCTGGCGTCCAGGCGCAGGCGGTAGGCGCCGGGGGGGAGGCTCAGGTTCAGGACGCCCACGGGGTAGTGCCCCTCGGGCAGAAGCTCCCGGTAGGCCCGGCGCACCGCCCTCAGGACCCCCTCGGGCAGGGCCACGGGCCTGCCGTTCACCGCGAGGAAGAGGAGGTCGGGCCGGGTGCGGGACACCTGGGGGCCGGAAAGGAGGCCCTCGAGGGCGAAGGCTCCGCCCTTTTCCAAGGGGAAAAGCCTCTCGGCCAGGAGGCCGCCGAAGGCCTGGCGGGCCGCCTCCTTGAGCCCGGCCCCGGGGAAGAGGAGCCTGGCCTCCCCCTCCAGGAAGAGGGCCAGGGAGAGGTGGGGGCGGTGGAGGAGGTAGCGCTTGAGGAGGTCCAGGACCCCCCTGGCCTCGGCCCTGGGGTCCCGCCCCTCCCCGGCGAAGAGGCCCAGGACCTCCACCCGGGTCCCCGGGGGGGCGGGGACGGGCCTCAGCTCCACCCGCTCCCCCCGGGCCAGAAGAAGCCCCCCGCCCACCTGGCCCCGGGGCCGGGAGCGGATCTTCAAGGTGGCCGCCTGCCTCAGGGCGTAAAGCGCCTGGCCGCGGAAGCCCAGGGTGGCGATCCTCTCCAGGTCCTGGAGCTTACTGGTGGCGAAGGGCTCCACGGCCAGGGGAAGCTCCTCCACGGGAATCCCCTCCCCGTCGTCCTCCACCACGATCCTTTCAAGCCCCCCGCCCCAAAGCTCCACCCGCACCCTCCTGGCCCCGGCGTCCAGGGCGTTTTCCAGAAGCTCCCGGACGGCGTCCTTGACGGAGAGGAGGACCTCTCCCCGGGCGAGAAGCCCCCTTAGCTCGGGGGGAAGGGGGCGGATCACCCCTTCATGGTATCCAAGGGGGCCCCCAGGGCCAAGGCCTTTAGCTCCTGGAGGAGGCGGAGGGCCTCGAGGGGGGTCAGGCGGTCGGGGTCCAGGGCGAGAAGCCGCTCCAAAACCGCGTCCAAAGCCCCTTCCCGCCTGGCGGCCATGGCCTGGAGGAGGGCCCTGGCCCGGGCCACCACCTCCTTGGGCAGGCCCGCCATGGCCGCCACCTCCACGCCGTAGCTCTTGGAGGCGGGGCCGGGGAGGACCTGGTGGTAGAAGACGAGCCCCCCCGCCTCCTCCCTGGCGGCCACGTGGAGGTTTTTCAGGCGGGGAAGGCCCAGGGCGGTCAGCTCAAAGTAGTGGGTGGCGAAGAGGGTGTAGGCCCGCCTTTCGTGGAGGGCCTCGGCCACCGCCGTGGCGATGGCCACCCCGTCCAGGCTGCTGGTGCCCCGGCCCACCTCGTCCAGGAGGACCAGGCTGTTCTCGGTGGCCTCCTTGAGGATCAGGGCCACCTCCTCCATCTCCACCATGAAGGTGCTCTTCCCCCCCGCCAGGTCGTCGGAGGCCCCGATGCGGGTGTAGATGCCGTCCAGGAGGGGCAGGGTGGCCTCCTCGGCGGGCACGAAGCTCCCCACCTGGGCCAGGAGGGCGATGAGGGCCGTCTGGCGCAGAAAGGTGGACTTGCCCGCCATGTTGGGCCCGGTGACCAGGACCAGCTCGTGGGCCATCTCCAGGTCGTTGGGGACGAACTCCGTCCGCCTTTCCACCACCGGGTGGCGCCCGGCGCGGATCTGGAGGCGGTCGCCGAAGCGGGGCCTCACGTAGCCGTAGCGCACGGCCACCTCGGCCAAGGCGGCGTAGACGTCCAGCTCGGCCAGAATCCTGGCCGCCTCCCTGAGGGCCTCGGCCTGCCGCTTGGCCCTTTCCCGCACCTCCAGAAAGACCTCCTCCTCCCGGCGGCGGATCAGGGCCTCGAGGCGGTAGACCTCCCGCTCCTTCTCCTTCATCTCCGGCAGGGTGTAGCGCTGCCGGTCCTTGAGGGTCTGGACGGGGCGGTACTCCTTGGGCACCCTCTCGTAGTAGGGCCGGGTCACCTCCAGGTAGTAGCCGAAGACGGCGTTGTAGCCCACCTTGAGGGTGGGGATGCCCGTCCTCTCTCTTTCCCGCTCCTCAAGCTCCAGGAAGTAGGCCACCCCCTCCCGGTGGGCCGCCCTTAGGGCGTCCAGGTCCGGGTCGTACCCTTCCCGGATGAGCCCCCCCTCGGAAACCTTGAGGGGCGGGTCCTCCACCAAAGCGGCCTCCAGCTCTTCCTTAAGGGGGGAAAGCTCGGGAAGCCCCGCCTCCTCCCCCAGAAGGGCCCGGAGCTCGGGGAGGATGGCCAGGGTCCGCCGCAGGGCGGCGAGGTCTTTTGGGCTCGCCCGCCCTAGCTCCAGCCTGGTGGCCAGGCGCTCCAGGTCGGCCACCCGGTGCAAAAGCCGCCTTAGGCCCTCCCTCAGGGCCCCCTCGGCCACGAAGCGCGCCACCCGGGAAAGGCGGGCCTCGAGGGGCCCCGGGTCCAACAGGGGGTGGCGGAGCCAGCTCTGGAGAAGCCTCCTGCCAGGGGCGGTCCTGGTCTCGTCCAGCACGGAGAAAAGCGTGTCCTGGCCCCGCAGGGGCTCAAAGACCTCTAGGGCCCTCAAGGTGGCCTCGGGCAGGCGCATGAAGGCCCCGGGGTCGTAGAAGCGGAAGGGCTGGAGGCTCAAGGCCCCTCCTTGGGTCCTTTGGGCGTAGGCCAGAAGGGCCCCCCGGGCCCGCCTTAGGGCCAAGGGGCCTTCGCCTTCCGGCTCAAAAGGGGCCTCGGAGAGCATGACGGGAAAGCGCTTCCTGAACTCATCCAGAAAGGCCCCGTTCTCCAGAAGCTCCGGGGCCAGGAGGACCTCGGCGGGCCGGTGGCGGAAGAGCTCGTCGTAAAGGGCGCTTTTGCTCTTGAGCACCGTCCCCTTGAACTCCCCCGTGGAGACGTCCAGAAAGGCCAGGCCCCAACCATCCCCGGTGGCGATGGCCGCCAGGTAGTTGGCCTCCCGGGGGAGGAGGCTTTCCTGGAGGAGGGTTCCCGGGGTGAGGAGCTGGGTCACCTCCCGCCTGACCAGCCCCTCCGCCTCCTCGGCGGGCTCCACCTGGTCGGCCACCGCCAGGCGGAAGCCCATCCTTAAGAGTTTCTCCGCGTAGGCCTCAAAGGCCCTTATGGGTATCCCCGCCATGGGGGTGGTGAAGTCCTTGCTGGTCTTGTGGGTGAGGACGAGACCCAGGGCGCGGGCCAGCCTCTCGGCGTCCTCCCCGAAGCACTCGTAGAAGTCCCCCACCTGGAAGAGGAGGAGGTAGTCGGGGTACTGGTCGCGAAGCTCCACGTACTGCTGGAGGAGGGGAGGAAGGGGCCCCGGGCCTTCGCCCTTCAGCATGTCCTTCATCATACGGCGAACCGCCAAGACCCCATACCCCCCTGGAACTCGGTGAAAAAAGGTGGGCCCCTATAGCGGGATTCCCGGCATACCTCGCCTTGACAGGTCCTTCCCCACCTTGGTAGGGTACATATGTCCCTATATCGGGAGGGAAAAGATGAAGGGAAAAGTGGATCGTAGGCACCTTCTGAAACTCTTGGGCGCGGGAGGCTTCCTCCTGGCCTCGAGGCCCGTCCTGGCCCAGACCTCCGCCCAAGCGGAAGCGGCTCTTCCCAGCTTCACCGGCCCCAAGGCCAACCCCTACTGGAACGGGGTCCACCCCTACGCCGTCTACCCGCAGAAGCTCCCCCTTTTGCGCATGACGGACCGCCCCGTCCAGCTGGAGACCCCCCGCCACTACTTCCGCACCGTCTTCACCCCCAACGAGGCCTTTTACGTGCGCTACCACCTGGACGAGATCCCCAACGAGATAGACCTTTCCCAGTGGCGCCTAAAGCTGGAGGGAAACTTTGAGCGGCCGGTGGAGCTTTCCCTGGAAGACCTTATCAAGAAGTTCAAGCCCGTCTCCATCGCCGCCGTGAACCAGTGCTCCGGCAACTCCCGGAGCCGCTTCCAGCCCCGGGTCCCGGGCGGCCAGTGGGGCAACGGGGCCATGGGCAACGCCCTCTGGACCGGGGTCCGGCTCAAGGACCTCCTGGACTACGCCGGGGTGAAGCCGGGAACGGTGCAGATCCAGTTTGAGGGCCTGGACCGGGGCAAAGGGCCGGAGAACCTGGGCTCGGGCCGCTTCATCAAGTCCCTGGACCTGGACGACCCCGTGATAGAGGAAACCGTCCTGGCCTACCTGATGAACGGGGAGCCCCTGCCCATGCTGAACGGCTTCCCCCTCCGCCTGGTGGTGCCCGGGAAGTTCGCCACCTACTGGCTCAAGCACCTCACTTGGATCCGGGCCCTGACCGAGGAGGACAAGAACTTCTGGATGGCCTCCGCCTACAGGGTGCCCGACACCCCCAACGGCTCCACCACCCCCGAAGAGTGGGCCTCTGGAAAGGTGAAGACCGTTCCCATCGGGCACTTCAAGATGCCGGTCCGCTCCTTCATCATTGACCCGGACGGCTCCTACCCCCTGGTGGCGGGCCTTCCCGCCAAGATCCGGGGCATCGCCTTCAGCGGCCACGGCCGGGTGGTGAAGGTGGAGGTCTCCACCGACGACGGGCAGACCTGGAAGCCCGCCATGCTGGGAGCGGACTACGGGCCCTACTCCTTCCGCACTTACGAGTTCACCTGGCGGCCCGAGCGCCCGGGCACGTACGTCCTGGCGGTGCGGGCCACGGACGAGAAGGGCAACGTCCAGCCGGACACCGGGGTCTGGAACCCCGGGGGCTACCTGTGGAACAAGATTGAGCGCCAGGAAGTGGTGGTCCTGGCCGCCAAGTGAGGAGGGATGCCGTGAAGAAGGTCGTGGTCATCGTTTCGGTTCTGGCCCTTTTGGGCTTCGTCCTGGCGGAGATCCCGGGCGTGGTGGCGGGGCAGTGGACCCAGGGGCCCCTGGGCCTCATCCTCCAGCCCGCCCCGGCGAAGCCGGGGGAGGGCGCGGTCTACCGGGTGGGGGCCTATCCCCTCTACACCTCCGAGCTGGCCGACGGGGAGGGCAAGGAGCTGGTCATGGGCTACTGCTCCATCTGCCACAGCGTCACCTACATCACCATGCAACCCCCCCTGGCCAACTGGAAGCCCACCGTGGACAAGATGCTGAAGACGTACGGGGGCGAGAAGTTCATCCCGCCTGAAGCGGCGGAGAAGATCCTGGCCTACCTCCAGGCCCACTACACCCCGGAAACCCGTAAGGAATGAACCGCGTCCTCTCCCTCCACCTGGGCACGGGCTCCGGGCTTCCCAAGCCCCAGGTGGAGGCCTTGGACCTTTTGGCGGGCTTTGGGGCCCTGGGGGACCGGCACGCCGGCAAGGACCCGGACCGGGCCCTCCTGGTGGCGGGGATCGCCGCCTACGAGAAGGCGAAGGAGGCGGGCATCCACCTCCCCTTCGGGGCCCTCGGGGAAAACCTCCTCCTGGACCTGGACCCTCACCTCCTTCCCCCCGGGGCCAGGCTCCGGGTGGGGGAAGCCCTTTTGGAGCTCACCCAGGTCTGCACCGTCTGCAACAGCCTCTCCCAGTTTGACCTGAGGCTCCCCAAGCTCCTCTACGGGGGCCGGGGCCTCTACGCCCGGGTCCTCGAGGGCGGCAGGGTGCGGGTGGGGGACCCGGTCCTGGTCCTGGTGGCGGCGGAATAGGGCCAAGGCTAAAGGCCCCGGGGGCGCCCCCGGGGCCCATTCCTTACGCCTCAGAC
>Ga0272445_1001186_pt1 | contig 21127 bp, 14 predicted proteins | sample YNPCB0031_FD_194404 | JGI IMG/M metagenome (GOLD analysis project Ga0272445, IMG submission 194404) | Hot spring sediment microbial communities from Yellowstone National Park, WY, United States - YNP-CB-003-1 | ecosystem: Environmental > Aquatic > Thermal springs > Hot (42-90C) > Sediment... | reverse complement strand
AGGACTGAGGAGAGTATAAGGGAGCTTACGGAGGCGCAGAAGAGGTCAGAGGAGAGGATTTCAAGGGCGGAGGAGAGGCTTGAGAAGCTGGAGATTACGGTGCAGGAGCTTATAGAGGCACAGAAGAGGACTGAGGAGAGTATAAGGGAGCTTACGGAGGCGCAGAAGAGGTCAGAGGAGAGGATTTCAAGGGCGGAGGAGAGGCTTGAGAAGCTGGAGATTACGGTGCAGGAGCTTATAGAGGCACAGAAGAAGAGCGAAGAAAGACTTACGAAGCTGGAAATTACTGTTCAGGAGCTTATAGAGGCGCAGAAGAACACAGAAGATGAGATAAGAAGACTTACTAAAAGTCTTATTTCTTTGAAGGAGGAGGTTGGAGGGCTGTCCCATACTGTTGGATACAGGCTTGAGGATGAGGCAATAAAATCCCTCCCCTCACTTCTGAAAAGGGATATGGATATTGAAGTGATTGGGAGATTGAGAAGGGATTTTCTTGAGGTTGCTCCCCATAAATACATTGAGCTCAATATATGGGGAGAGGGAGAGAGGAATGGAAAGAAATATGTGATTATAGGGGAAGCAAAATCCCAGCTCAAAAAGAGGGATGTGGACGATTTTATGGATAAGGTGGAGGAGATAAAAAGGTATGTTTCAGAAGAGCAGATATGTTTGCTTGTTACCTACATAACATCTCCAGATGTAAGGAGATATGCGGAGGAAAAAGGAATAAAAATATATTTCTCATACGAATTGTAGAATAGTTCCCTTTGCTTAATTTCTAATTCTATCCAATCCCATCTTTCCCACAAAATGGCGAAATTAAGAGTCATTAGAAATTTTGCTTGAATTTATATTTTTATGACTTAAAATTGAAAATATGAAAAAGTTTATTTTTACATCTTTATTTTTCTTTTTTGTTTCCAGCGCCTTTTCACAGGAATTAGAAATAGGCATATCCTATTATAACAGGGGGGAATACGATAAGTGTTTTGAGAAGATGAAGGAGGTTCTTGATAAAAGGGAGGATTCAACTGCTTACAGATATTTAGCCCTGTGTGCAGTAAAGGGGAAAAGGTGTGAGACAGCAATTCCCTATATTGAAAAATGGAAGGCAAAAAAGAAGCCTGAGGCATTCTATTATTCTGGAATCTGCAGTGTTGAGATGGGAGAAAATGAAAAGGCTATTTCCGATTTTAAAAGGGCATTGAATGCTCCATATCCAGTGAACGAATATGCTCTTCTTTTTCTCGGAGAGCTTTATCTAAAAACAGGGGATAAAGTGGCAGGAAGGAAATATCTGAAGATGGCTCAAAAGGCAGAAAATGCTGATGTCAGGGAAAGGGCAATTGCTCTTCTCAAAAAAGAGAAGGTTTTTTCCTATAAGGTTGATTTCACATCCGGATATAATTATGACTCCAATGCAGGTCTTCTTCCGGATGACCCTGTGTTAAGAGCCCTATTTAAAGAATTCTTTGAAAAGAAATCGGATAATAGATGGTTCGGGAATTTTAAGGGAGAAATTGCTTTAAACCCATTTAGCAGGTTTTATTCAGCAATGTCCTACAATTTTTACCAGAACCTTAACCACAGATTTCACCACATAAATTTTCAGACCCACAGGGCTGAAATTGAAGGAAGGTATGAGATTAAGAAACACCTTATATGGTTCATATCCGGTGGTTACTCAAAGGCATACATATCAACAGACCTCAATTCCTTCTCAGAGAGAGGCTATGGTAAAACGGGATTGTTATACAGATTTGACTCGTCAGAGGTTGGCGGTTTCATTTCCCTTTCAAAGACCGCCTATTACGAGAGACTTTCAGAAGAGCAGGACAGAGACGGCTGGTTTGAAAGGATGGAGTTATACTCAAGGCAGCGGATTTTGTCAGGATTCAGCCTTTACGAAGGTTATTCAATTGAAAATTCAAATACCTGCGGAAGGGACTGGGACTATATATCTCACACAATAAGTATAAAGGGGATTCTCGCTCCTTTTGAAAAATTCACCGTAAGCTTAGAGCCTTTTTACACCTACAGGGATTTCAGATACAAAGACAGCATATTTGGAAAAGAAAGGGTTGATAATGAGATAGGAATTGAGGCATTTGTCGGATATAGCATTTTAAGATGGTTAAATGTCTTTGCCTCATACGGATTTTACCTTGAAAATTCAAATATAAAGATGTATGATTATAAAAGACAGATTGTAGGTGCGGGAATAAGTTTGAGGGTTGAGTAGAAGTAAGGAGGAAACGATGAAGAAAGGGTTTTATGTTTTTGTGGCTTTTTTTGTGATGAATGTTTTTATTTCTTATGGCGATGAGGTTGCAGGTTATCCTGGAAGAATAGAGGGAAGGTGTGAGGTTCTGAGAAAGGGAATTGCGGAAAAAATCACCCGTGGGACATCTTTTCTTAAAGGAGATATTATCAGGACTTATGAGAATGGAAAGGTTGAGATAATTTTGCTTGATGAGACTGTGATAAAAATTGGTCCCAATACAGAATTAAACCTCTCAGATTTCCTTCTTGATGAGGCGGGTTCAAGGAGAAAGGGGATTGTTAAGCTTATCAGGGGTTCAATCATGACATTCTTAAGAAGAGTTTATAAGGGAATAAAAGGAGAGTTTTCTGTTGAAACACCCACAGCAGTTGTCGGGGTTCGCGGAACAAAGTTCATAGTATCGGTTTATTCGCCATCCCAGACAGAAATCATTGCTCTTGAGGATTCTGTCAATGTTGATACCCCTTATGGAAGTATAGTCCTTGAGGAAGGACATATCACATCAGTTTTTGAGGGTGAGGCTCCATCCCCTCCGCGGAGTTTTGACCCTCAGAGGATAGAGGAATTTATTAAAGGTATTGAACCATCTGCAGAGGAGCCTCCTGAAGGAGGTCTGGAGGGTGGAATGATAGAAATTTTAGGAGAGCCAGAAAGGGCATTTCTTCCCGAAGGAATTTATAATAAGCCACCGGTTGAACAAACCCTTCAGACAGGAACTCAGGATATTTTTAATGAGCTTCGTTCTACACCTGTTAAAATAAAAGTTATTTTTCCAAGGTAATGGAGGTGAAAGATGAGGAAGGTCTGGTTTATTTTTATATTTTTGTTTTTCTTTGCCTGTGAGAGAAAGGGAGATTTTGTCCGTGTTGATTTTAAACTTGATGGTGCAGGAGGTGTTCCCAGCTATGTAAGTTCTATTACAGTGGATGTCAGATGGGAGAATGCTACAAGCCCAATTGTAGCAGTTATTCCACTTGATAAGCTTGAAACGCAGATTTCCGTCCCTCCTGGTAAAAAGAGGGTTTTTACAGCCTATGCAAGCGTTGACGATGGAACACCTGTTCTTACTGGAAGAACTGTCAAGGACATTTTGCCGGACACATCAAATGAGGTTTTCATCAACATGGGTTTCATTGAGTATAGCGGGTTTGTCCACGACCCTCTCGGAGATTCAAATTTTTGCGATATAAATGGAGTCTTTATTAAGAGGATAGGTGATTTCGTCAGAATAAGTATATGGGTAGCTCCTGATACCAATCTGAGCGAAGAGACATTTTTCTATGTTTTTCTTGACCTTGACCAGAATTCCCTTACATACATTGGAGACTTAAAATTTGAAATTGGTCCGGATGCTGGCGTCATTATCTATCCCTCCGGATGGACTTCAGCCTATCTCTTCAATGATTGGGACTACGAGTATGGGGGACCCTTATATTACTCGTCATCCTTTCCGGCTTTTGTAACAGGAAACAAAATCTCCGTTGATATACCGATTTCAGCATTTGGAATTGAGGACGGGTTAATGGACTTCACTGCCTCTTCAAATAGTTTTAGCATTGGAAAGCTTGATACTACTGGTGTTGGAAGGATGCCAAAAGGTTCAACAGAACCAGCAAACCCATTTTATTCTTATGCAAACGGAAAAATCTCGGTAATAGCGGGAAGCACATTGGGAGACGGAGGTGATGCAATTTCTGCTCCGCTTGGAGATAAAATTTATTCAATGGTAATAACCGGGAATGAACTCATATATCATGGAAGCGCCTATGGAAAGGGGTTTTTGAGAAAAATTGACCTCTCAACAGGAAAAATCTACAACCTCGCTGGAATAGTTACAGATGCCCCCCAATCCTTTATAGAAGCAGAATTTCCGGTTCAGGTAACCATACCATATCCTCAATCTGGACCTTATTTTGAAGGAATTGATAAATACCGGAACTTCATATATTTCACCGATCGTGAGGAATGCACAATAAAAAGGGTTGATTTGAATGCAAAAAAACTTGAGGTAGTTGCAGGTGTTCCTGGTATGTGCAGTTATAATGGTGATGGGTTACCGGCAACCTCTATATATCTAAATTCTCCATCAGACCTTTTTGTTGACCAGTCAAATGGGGATGTATATTTCTCGGATACCGGAAATAATATCGTTCGGAGAATAAGGAATGGATATGTTGAAACAATAGCAGGGAAGTATTCATCTCCATGCAGTCCGGTTGTAGAAGCTTCATACAGTGGACCTTCAACAAATGCATGCCTGTCCGGTCCATTGGGTCTCTTTCCCGATGGTGTAAGTGGATTTTATGTGGCAGATTCAGGCAATTATATTTTTAGAAGGGTTGATTATTCTGGAACTATAACCACCGTTGCAGGGGATGGAAATTATGGAGACCCTATAATCGGGGATTCTCCAGTCTATTCTCATTTCGTCGGACCAACAGATATCTTTTTGTGGCAGGGTTATCTATTCTTTGTTGATGGAGGTGGATATATTTATTATGACAATGGTGGTTATCTCAACGCATTTTCCCCTTTAGACTACTTTCCATTAGCATACCCCTCTTCCAGCTCTCTTTATGTCCTGCAGGATAATTCCATTTATTATACATCAAGTATTACTGCACCCTCATTTACAAAAGTTGCTGGCTCTCCCTTCTCAAGATCCCTTCACGGAGGTGATGGCGGAGATGCTTTGGGTTCTTCCCTTGAAGACCCTGCTGGGCTTGGTGTTTATAATGGAGAGGTTTATTTCCTTGAGAGAAATCTCTCGTCGCTCTATAAAATTTCATCGGGAAAACTCTTGAGGGTCGCAGGGAATGGGCAATCTAAATCAGGCTGTATTTCGTCTGCACAAATTTCTCCAGACCGACCTATATTTTCTTATCCACAGGACCTCGCAATAGGGAGTGATGGAAAAATTTTTGTTGCGGATGGTGATTGCACTGTAAAGGTTGTTGATTTTTCAAAAAATGAAATAAAAATAATTGCTGGGAATTGTTATCAGTGTTATTCGCCTATAGATGGTAGCCCCGCATCTTCATCTCCCCTTCTTTCATTAACCCATATTGAAGTAGGAGGTGATGGAAGCGTTTATATTTCAATGATTGGAGTTGAGGGGACAAACTTCTATTCCTTAATTTACTCCATAGACCCATCCGGAATAATTCATTACATAGGAGGGAGCTCAAGCGGGGTTGATGTTTTGACATATACGGGTCCAACCGATGCAAAAAATGTGAACTTTGGTTACATATACTTCATTAGTATTGACAGGAATAATTCCTACCTTTATGTAGGTGGAGATAATGCGGTATGGAGGATAGACCTTAAAACGAAGGTTGCTGAGATTTTTATGGGCGAACAGGTGGCAAGTGGTGGTATAATAAAAGGTTCCCCTCCTTCCTATAAAAGTGCCCTTTATATGTATGGCCTTTACGACATCCTTTCTCTTGGCAATGACCTCTTCATAGGTGCTTCCTATTCCGATGTTTTTGGGTTTAATAGATGGATTCAATTCAGGATTGCGGGTTATCCCTACAAATCTGGATTTAAGGGAATGAATGGAAGGGCAATTGACTCCCTTATTTACAGTCCAGTGAAAATAGATTATGATGGAAAAGATATATATGTCCTTCTCAAATCTTACGGCTTCCCGGGAGGTAGAATACTGAAAATTTCACCTGTTCAGTAATTTTTGTTAAAATTTATACATGAAAAGAATTGAGCCCCCTTCACAACCAGGAGTCTATATTTTTAAAGATAAAGATGGAAAGGTTCTTTATGTTGGAAAGGCAGTAAATCTAAAAAACAGGCTGAAGAGCTATTTTTCAAAATCCGGTGATACGAGGTTCCTTTTTCCCCACCTCATTGAAGAGATAAAAGATGTGGAATGGATAATTACAGAAACAGAAAAGGAAGCCCTTCTTCTTGAGGAAAAACTCATAAAGAAGTTCAAGCCGAAGTTCAATGTAAAGTTAAGAGACGACAAAACCTATGTGAATCTTATAATCAATGTCTCCCATAAATTCCCCGGTGTGTGGATTGAGAGGAGACCCAAAAAAGATGGAAATCTCGTTCTTGGACCCTTCTCTTCAGTTCGCTCTTTAAGGGAATTCCTTGATCTCGCTATAAAGGCGTTCAAGATAAGGACCTGTTCTGACAGGGAGTTTCAATCAAGGAGAAGACCATGCATTGAGTATGAGATGAAGAGATGTCTTGCCCCATGCGTTGGTGCTGTTAATGAGGATGAATACAGGGAGAATCTCAACAGGTTAATAGGTCTTTTCACAGGAAAGGGAAATGAAATCCTTGATGAACTCAGAAAAAAAATGATTGAATTCTCAGAAAAGGAGGAGTTTGAAAAGGCAGCTCAGGTAAGGGATACGATAAGGGCTATTGAGAAGACACTTGAAAAAGAAAGGATCTATACGGGCTCGGAAGGCGATATGGATTTTATAGGGATAAAGCTTGTTGCTCACAATTTGTCCATTGCAGTCCTTTCCCTTAGAAACGGTTCTGTTGAAGATGTATCAAAATTTACATTCAGAAAAACTATAAATCCTGATGAGGAGATTTCCATGTTTCTCCTTCAATTCTATAACGAAAGGAAATACCTTCCTTCCTTCATAATTATGAGAAATCTTCCCGCTGATAGTGTTTTTATTTCAGAGATTCTTTCTGAGAGGGGAAAGAAAAGGGTGATTTTCAAGGAGCCATCGGACGAAAAGGAGATAGAGCTTCTTGAGTTTGCTGAAAAGAATGCTCATTCACAGATGGAGATGGATAGGAAGAAAGAGACGATGCTCAAAAGGACCCTCCTTGAACTAAAGGAAAAATTAAAATTATCAAATCTTCCAGTCCGGATAGAGTGTTTTGATGTTTCAAACCTTTTTGGTGAGGACGCAGGTGCAGCAAGGGTTACATTCCTTTACGGGGAGCCTTTGAAGAGCGAATACAGGAGATACCGGATAGAGAGTAATGAAATTAATGATTACGGAATGCTCTATGAGGTTTTGAAAAGAAGATTAAGAGACGGAAAGGAAAGGGGAGACCTTCCGGACCTTATAATTATAGACGGGGGAAAGGGTCATCTTGGAATCGGGATAAAAGCAATTGAGGAGGAAGGATTGAAAAACATAGATGTCATTTCAATTGCGAAGGGAAGGAGAAGGATGGGTATTGGAGATAGAGTTTATACCCCGAAAATTGTGCAGGGAATATCAATATCTCCTTCCTCAAGAATTGGAAGGCTTCTTATGAGGATAAGGGATGAGGCACACAGATTTGCCATTGAATACCACAGAAAGAGGAGGGAGAAGGGATTAACCGAACTCTCTCTTTTAAAAATTCCCGGAATTGGTGAAAAAAGGGCAAAGCTTCTTCTTTCAAAATACCTTGGGCTGGATGGTATAATTGACGCTCCTGCAGAGGAAATTTCTTCCCTTTTAAAAGTATCTCTGAGAAAAGCATTAGAGCTCAAAGAGGCAGTAAAAAAATTGAAGGGGACTACTCAATCTTCTGTTTAGGCTTTTTCTAAAGGGCTTCTTCTCCCCTTTCCCCGGTTCTTATCCTTATTGCATTTTGCACATCGTATACGAATATTTTTCCATCACCGATTTTACCCGTTTTTGCACTTTTGATTATTACTTCTATCGCCTTTTCAAGCATGGCATCAGGAATGACTATTTCTATTTTTATTTTCGGTAAAAAATCCACAACATACTCAGCTCCCCTGTATATCTCCGTGTGTCCCTTTTGTCTTCCAAATCCTTTTACTTCGCTGATCGTCATTCCTTTTATTCCTATTTCCGCAAGAGCATCTCGCACTTCTTCCAGTTTGAAAGGTTTTATTATCGCTTCTATCTTCTTCATACTTGCCTCCTTTGAACGTTGAAAACATTATAAATCTATTTTCTGTTAACATCAAATTATTGAGACTCACCTTTTCTCTTTTTATTGGAATTGTTATAAGCTCCTATTTTCCCGCGAAGGAGAGTATAGCCCATATAGCTGTGATGTTGAGGGTGGTAAATGCGAGCAAGGCTCCTATGAACCATAGTATCAAGTTTCTTTTATCCTTTTCCATTTTCTCAATGAGTTCGGTTTTAACCGAAGTGATTTTATCTGTCAATTCGTTTTTGACCGATAGGATTTTGTCAGTTAATTCGGTTTTGTCTTTCTCCATTTTTTCAATGAGTTCAGTTTTCACGGCTGTAATCTTCTCTGTTAATTCTGTTTTATCTCTTTCAGTTTTTTCATAAATTTCATCAATTCTTGTTTCTAATCTCTCAATCCTTGCTTCTATTTGAAGGAGTTTCTCCTCCAGAATACTTTCCAGCCTTCTTGCTCTTTTCTCCAGTTCCTCAATGTTTATTCCCATTTTTTGCTCCCTCAAAAACATTCTAACCAGGAAATTTTCACAAGTCAAGCATTTTATGAAAATTCAACTCTATAATAAATAAACGAAAAATTTCTAAAAAGATTAAAAGAGGCGGAGGTCTTTTGTTGAGATTCCATTTTCGGGCATATTTTCTTCCATAGCATTTTCCCTGTGCGTTTTGAGCCTTTCTTGATTATTCATATAGTTTGAGTTTAAATTTTAAAAAAATTTAAAGGAGGAAAGATGGAGAGGCTTTATTATGAAGATGTAGAGGTGGGGGATGAGTGGACATCCGGAGGGAGGACAATAACGGAGGCTGATATTGTGAATTTCGCTGGTCTATCCGGTGATTTCAATCCCCTTCATATGGATGAGGAATTTGCAAAAAAAACCATCTTTGGAAAAAGGATTGCTCATGGACTTCTGGGGCTTGCGGTAATGAGTGGACTTGGGAGTTTCTATCCTCCAATGAGGACAATTGCCTTTCTCGGAATTAAGGAATGGAACTTCAAAGCACCAATTTTTATTGGTGATACAATCTATGTGAAGACAAAAGTGCTGGAAAAAAGGTTAACTTCAAAAGGAGACAGGGGGATAATAGTGTGGGAGAAAAAGGTTATAAATCAAAAAGGAGAAGTAGTTCAGGAAGGTAAAACAACAACCATGGTTGAGGTGAGGAGTAAGCCGGCATGATGGATTTTAAACTCCCCTTTGAACTTCCGGAGGAGCTCAATTTATTAAGGGAAACAACAGCGAGGGTGGTTCAAAAAGAGCTTATTCCTCTTGAAAAAAAACTAAAAGACGGAGACCCGATCCCTTCTGAAGTTATAAAAATTTTCAGGGAACTTGGTTTCTTTGGAATAACAATACCTCAGGAATACGGAGGCATGGGGCTTGGAATTCTCGGTTATATAGTGGTTCAGGAGGAACTTGGTAAAACCCTTGACTGTTTCAACCTTCTTATTAGTGGGAATAATGGAATCGGCTCCCTCGGAATTCTATATTTTGGGAGTGAGGAGCAAAAAAGGAAATACCTTCCGAGAATGGCATCGGGTGAGATAATCTCTGCATTTGCCCTGACTGAGCCTGGTGCTGGTTCGGATGCCCAGAGTATAAAAACAAGGGCTGAGAAAAAGGGAGATTTTTACATACTTAATGGGACAAAGCATTTTATTACGAGGGCTGACATTGCGGATGTTTTTACAGTAATTGCGGTTACAGACCCCCAGAAAAAGGCGAGGGGTGGTTTTTCCGCATTCATAGTGGAAAAAGGCATGAAGGGTTTTAAAATTACAAAAACCCATGAGACGATGGGGTCAGACATTGTGAAGCAGGGAGAGCTTGTTTTTGAAGATTGTGAAGTCCCCGCGGAAAACCTTATAGGAAATGAGGGGGATGGTTTTAAAGTAGCAATGAGCGTCCTTGCGGAAGGAAGGCTCGGGATAGGAGCAAGGGCAGTGGGCGCTTCAATCAGACTTTTTGAAGAAGCAGTAAAGTATTCAAAGGAGAGGGTTCAGTTTGGACAACCTATATGTGAATTTCAGGGAATAAGGTGGATGTTATCAGAGATGGCTACCACCATACTCGCAGCAAGAAGTATGCTTTATGCGGTTGCTTTAAGAAGGCATAAGGGCGAAGATGTCACTGCGGAGGCATCAATGGTGAAACTTTTTGCCACCGAAAATGCATGGAGAATAGGAGATATGGCTCTTCAGATATTCGGGGGTTACGGATATATGAAGGATTATCCTGTTGAAAGGATTTTAAGGGATATAAGGTCAATGAGGATTATAGAGGGAACCTCAGAAATTCAAAAACTTGTGATAGCGAGGGCTATACTGAAATGAGCAACGATTATAAAGAAACACTTAATCTTCCAAAGACAGATTTTCCAATGAAGGCAGACCTTCCAGTTCTTGAGCCGAAGATTCTCAAGAAATGGGAAGAGGAGAGGATATATGAAAAGATGCTGAAATTGAGGGAGAATGGAGAGAGTTTTGTCCTTCACGATGGTCCCCCATACGCCAATGGGCACATACACATGGGGCATGCTCTGAATAAAGTTTTGAAGGATATAATCATTAAATTTAAAACCCTTAAGGGATTCAGATGCGTTTTCATTCCCGGATGGGACTGTCACGGTCTTCCCATAGAATTGAAGGTTGAAGAGGAAAAGGGAAAAAAAGAAGACAAAATCGCTTTTATAAAGGAATGCAGGGAATTTGCTGAATACTACATATCGGTTCAGAGGGAAGAGTTCAAAAGGCTCGGAGTTTTTGGAGACTGGGAAAACCCCTATAAGACGATGGACCCCTACTATGAAGGAAGAATTCTTGAAGAATTTGGAAAGATTGTGGAGAGAGGGTATGTTTACAGGGGATTGAAGCCGGTTTTATGGTGTATCCATTGCAAGACAGCCCTTGCTGAGGCTGAGGTTGAATATCAAGAAAAAACCTCTCCCTCCATTTATGTGAAGTTTGAACTTACAGAGGATTCAAGAGAAAAAATTGGGTTTAAGGATGAAAGGGTTTATGTGATAATATGGACCACCACCCCGTGGACACTACCTGCCAATCTTGCGATTGCGTTCCATCCCGAATACGAATACTCAGCCTTCAAGACGGAAGATGGAATTTATATCCTCGCTTCAAAACTTCTTCAGAGGTTTGAAAAGGAAACAGGAATTTCAGGAACTCCAGTAAAGTCTTTTCACGGAAGGGAATTTGAATTTTTAAAGGCTTATCATCCATTTTACAGAAGGGAATCCCTTTTCGTCCTTGCGAATTATGTGACCCTTGAAGAGGGAACAGGATGTGTCCATACTGCTCCAGGACATGGAAAAGAAGACTATGAGACCGGAATTCAATACAGACTTGAACCTTACTCCCCGGTTGATGAAAATGGGATTTTTGATTCATCGGTTGAGGTTTTTAAAGGTATGAATGTATTTGACGCCAATCCAGTAATAATTGAGCATATGAGAAAAAACGGAAGCCTTTTAAAAGAGGGAAAAATTATCCATTCCTATCCCCATTGCTGGAGATGCAAAAATCCGGTTATATTCAGGACCACCCCTCAGTGGTTCATATCCGTTGACAAAAATTCCCTGAGAAAAAGAGCGCTGGAAGAAATATCAAATGTCCGATGGGTTCCTCCCTGGGGAAGGGAAAGGATAAGCGGAATGATGGAGGCAAGGTCTGACTGGTGCATTTCAAGACAGAGAATATGGGGGATACCAATTCCTTCCCTTAAGTGTAAAAAATGTGACGAGGAATATCTTGAGATGGAGCTGATAAAAAAATGCGTTCATATTCTTAAAAACGAAGGAATAGAGGGATGGCACAGGAGAGGCGTTGAGGAACTCCTCGGAGAAAAAAGGTGGTGCAAGAAATGCGGGGAGGAGCTGGTGAAAGGGGAGAACATCCTTGATGTGTGGTTTGATTCGGGAGTAAGTCATTCGGTAGTCCTTGAAAATAATCCAGCACTCAGGTGGCCAGCAGATATGTATCTTGAAGGAAGCGATCAGCACAGGGGATGGTTCCATTCTTCACTTCTTACTGCAGTGGCAACAAGGGGAAGAGCTCCCTACAGGATTGTTTTGACCCACGGATTTGTTGTTGACGGAGAAGGGAGAAAGATGGCAAAATCCCTTGGAAATGTGATAAGCCCTGATGAGATTATAGGAAAACATGGTGCAGAAATTGTGAGGCTGTGGGCATCTGCTGAGGACTATACAGAAGACATGAAACTCTCCCAGGAAATACTCAGTGGTCTCGTTGATGCGTACAGGAAGATAAGAAACACCATAAGGTTTCTTCTCGGAAATCTTTACGATTTCAACCCATCTGTCCATTCTCTCCCTCTCAGCGAATTGACCCATATTGACAAGTTTATACTTTACAAATTTAACCACCTCATAAATGAAGTATCAAAGGCGTATGAGGATTTTGCTTTTCACAGGGTTTACCATTCAGTTTATAGATTCTGCACCGTTGAACTGAGCTCCTTTTACCTTGACATACTGAAAGACAGATTATACACCTTTGCTTCCAATTCAAAAGAGAGGAGGTCCTCGCAGACAGCCTTTTATTTAATCCTTAAAAACCTCCTCATAATTCTTTCTCCCATACTTTCATTTACCTGTGAAGAGGCATGGGGATATCTTCCCGGGGAAAAGTCGGAAAGCGTGTTCCTTGAGAATTTTCCGTCGCCAATCCCTCTTCCGGTTGATGAAGATTTTATAAAGGAACATGAGAGGCTTCTTGAAATCCGGGATGAAGTTCTAAAAGCCCTTGAGGTGGCAAGAAAATCAAAATTTATAAGAAGTTCCCTGGAAGCGGAAATTGTGATAAGAACTCAAGGAGAAGATAGAACCCTCCTTGAAAAATACAGGAGTTTTCTTCCAACACTTTTTATTGTCTCAAAAGTGCGTTTGGAAGATGGGAAAAAGCTTGAGGTAATGGTGGAGAAGGCTAAAGGTAAAAAATGCGCGAGGTGCTGGAACTACAGTGAACTGGTAGGAACTTTTGACCCTCCTGATGTATGTGAAAGGTGTATAAAGGTCTTGAAGCCTTGAAGGAGATGAAGAAGGGAATCATTCTTTCCTGCATTATTGCGAGTCTTACACTTTTTGCTGACCTTTACACAAAATCTTTAATAATAAAAAATGTTGAAAGGGCTGAAAGCATAACGGTTATACCGGGCTTTTTAAACATTGTCCATGTGAAGAATAAAGGTATCGCATTCGGGATATTGAACGAGGAAAAACATCCTTTAAGACCTTTTCTTGCTGGTTTTTCAATCCTTGCCCTGGGTATAATAATTTACCTGCTCCTTCAGAATCTGAACAAACTATTTGAAACGATAATTTTTTCTGTCATCCTTGGAAGTGCTCTTGGAAATCTGGGGGAAAGATTTTTCAGGGGTTCCGTCACCGATTTTATAGACATGCACATAGGAAAATACCACTGGCCTTCATACAACCTTGCGGACGCCTTTCTTACCATCTCAATAGGGCTTTTAATTTTAAAATCCATGATAAAAAAGGAGTTGAAAAGATGATAGAAGGAGTTAAAACAAAAAAGTTGAGGGTTATTCCCGATGAAAGGGGAAGGCTCATGGAAGTCTTGCGGTCAGATGATGAACTCTTCATAAAATTCGGTCAGGTTTACATCACAACAGCATATCCGGGTGTCGTTAAGGCGTGGCATTACCATAAGAAGCAGTATGACAATATCACCTGTGTTCACGGGATGGTTAAACTCGTCCTTTATGACCCCAGGGATGGCTCTCCAACAAAAGGGGAGGTGAATGAGTTTTTCATAGGTATCCACAATCCTCTCCTTGTTCAGGTGCCTCCGCTCGTATATCATGGATTCAAATGCATTTCTGAACACGAAGCCATAGTGATGAACTGCCCTACCGAACTTTATAATTATGAAGAGCCAGATGAGTTCAGAGTTGACCCTAAAAGCAAAGATGTTCCATATAACTGGGAAAGGATTGACAGATGAGGGTTCTTGTCACAGGAGGTGCAGGATTTATAGGTTCGAACCTCGTCCGCTTTTTAATTGAGAACACAGACTGGGAGGTAATTGTCCTTGACAAACTCACCTATGCTGGAAATCTTGAAAACCTGAGGGGGCTTGAAGAAAATCCGAGATTTAAATTTGTGAGGGGAGATATTGTTGACAGGAAGGTTGTTGACGAGTGCATGAAAGGAGTTGAGATAGTGTTTCACCTCGCAGCAGAGAGTCATGTTGACAGGAGCATTCTGAAACCGCAGGATTTCATCGTTACCAATGTCCTTGGAACCCATGTGCTCCTTGAATCTGCTCTTATCCATCGTCCAAGACTCTTTATAAATGTTTCAACGGACGAGGTTTATGGCTCCATAGAGAATGGCAGTTTCAAGGAAGATTCTCCCCTTTCTCCTTCTTCTCCCTATTCAGCATCAAAGGCATCCCAGGACCTCCTCGGTCAGGCATACTTCAAGACCTATTCTCTTCCAGTAATTACTACAAGATGCTCAAACAACTACGGAGAATATCAGTTCCCTGAAAAACTTATTCCCCTTACGATTACAAATCTCCTTGAGGGAAAACCTGTTCCGGTTTATGGGAAGGGAGAGAACATAAGGGACTGGATTCATGTGAGAGACCATGTGAAAGCCCTTTACCTTATTTCTCAAAGGGGAAAGCCCGGAGAGATATACAACATAGCAGGAAAATGTGAGAGAAGAAATATAGATGTTGTAAAAAAAATTCTGAAAATTTTAGGTAAGGATGAAAGCTTCATAAAATTCGTTAAGGATAGACCGGGTCACGATTTCCGTTACTCAATGGATACGAGCAAGATTGAAAGAGAAATAGGATGGGAACCGGAGATAGATTTTGATAGGGGTTTGGAAATGACAGTCCAGTGGTTCATTGAAAACAGAGGGTGGTGGGAGAGAATTAAAAGCGGAGAATACATGAAATTTTATGAGGAGTGGTATGGCTCAAGGCTTTGAGAGGTTCTTAATAACAGGTGCAAATGGCATGCTCGGTTCATCACTTGTCCATCATCTTAAAATGGAGGGGTTTGATGATTCAATTTTTCCATTCTCAAAGGAGGAACTTGACATAACTGATGGAGATTCTTTAAAGAAAGTTCTGTATGAAATAAAACCGGATGTAGTTGTGAATTGTGCCGCCTTTACAGATGTTGATGCATGTGAAGATGAATACAAAAAGGCTTTCAAGGTGAACGGGCTCGGACCGAGGCTTCTTGCAAGGTTTTCAAACGAACTTAATTTCAAACTCGTCCACATATCCACGGATTACATATTTGATGGAAAGAAGAAAGAACCATATAAAGAAGATGATATTCCAAATCCAGTAAATCTCTACGGAAGGTCTAAACTTGAGGGGGAGAAGGGCGTTCAGAATTCAAAGAATTATCTCATAATAAGAACTGCCTGGCTTTTCGGAAAAGGGAAAAATAATTTTGTAAGTTTCATATTTGAAAAACTGAAGACATCAGGGGAAATAAGGGTGATAAAAGGACAAACAGGCTCTCCAACATACGCAGATGACCTCTCAAGGGCGATAATTGAACTCATAAAAAGGGGCGTTAACGGGATAATAAATGTTGTCAATGATGGATTCTGTTCAAGGTATGAACTGGCAAGGAAGGTCATGAGTTTGATGAAGACCGATGCGGTCATCTACGAAATTCCTCAGGAGGAGATGAGGAGACCGGCGAGAAGACCTCTTTTTACTCCCCTCAGCCTTGATAAACTGAAGGCACTGGGAATAAATATGAGAAGATGGGAGCTGGCAGTGGAAAGTTATGTTGAGGAATTAAAAAAGGAGAGTGAAAGATGAAGATAGGTGTAATTGGAACAGGTTATGTGGGTCTTGTAACAGCAGTATGTTTTGCGGACAGCGGGAATGAAGTAACAGGATACGATATTGACAAAGGAAAGATAGAAATGCTCAAAAGAGGAGAGGTGCCAATCTATGAACCTTATCTGAAGGAAATGCTTGCAAGAAATCTTCAGTTGAAAAGGATTTTTTTTACATCAAACCCGGAGGAAGCTCTGAGAGATAGAGAGATTGTTTTTATTGCTGTCGGAACCCCTTCAAAGAGAGACGGAAGTCCTGATTTGAAGTATCTCTGGTCTGCTGTGAGGGATATAAAAAGATTTTCAAGGTCAGGGACAATTGTAGTAGTAAAGAGCACGGTTCCGGTTGGAACATCTGATATGGTTCAGAAGAAGCTTGGAAGGAATTATAAAGTTTTATCAAACCCTGAATTTTTAAAAGAGGGAAATGCGGTAGAGGATTTCATGAAACCCGACAGGGTAATCATAGGTGGTGATGATGAGAAGGCTATAGAGGTTTTGAAAACCCTGCACCTTCCCTATGTCAGGACAGGCAATCCAATTATCGTTATGGACAGGAGAAGTGCCGAGATGACGAAGTATGCATCCAATGCGATGCTCGCAATGAGGGTTTCCTTTATGAATGAGATCGCGAATATCTGTGAAAAACTCGGAGCAGATGTGGAGAGTGTTAGAAAGGGGGTTGGGAGCGATAAAAGGATTGGCTCAAGATACCTTTTTCCTGGAACAGGATACGGAGGCAGTTGTTTTCCAAAGGACCTCCAGGGGCTCATATCAATGGCGGAATCAAAAGGATATAAACCTTTGCTCATAAAGGCTGTAGAGGAAGTTAATAAGAGGCAGAAGGAGATTCTGATAAAAAAGGCGTCTGCTCATTTTAAAAACCTGAGGGGAAAGAGGTTCTGTATATGGGGACTTTCCTTCAAACCAAACACCGATGACATGAGGGAGGCACCATCTATAACTGTTATAAATGGCTTGTTAAAGAGAGGCGCAGTTATTACCGCATACGACCCGGTGGCAATGGAGAATGCAAAAAAGATATTTAAAAACAGAATAAGTTTTGGAAATGACATGTATTCAGCAGCAGAGGGAGCGGATGCAATTTTTCTCATAACAGAATGGCAGGAGTTCAGACTTCCTGATTTCAAAAGATTAAAAAAGATAATGAGGAGCCCTGTTATATTTGACGGAAGGAACATCTACGACCCAAAAGAGATGAAAAAAGAGGGCTTTATATACTACGGAATCGGAAGATTGGCATGAATCTTGTAAGCAAAAACCGGGATGTTAAATTTCGCTTGACAAATGTTTTCTTCTTACCATAAAATGAAATGGGAATGTGGAAAAGGTATAAAAGAAACTTCAAACTTAACTATTGGTGGGTTTCCCACCTTAAACTATATAAAAAACTAAAAAGGAGGTGTCAGGATGAAGCAACTGTTTAGGCTCCTTGTAGCAGGAGGTTTGATTCTCCTCACAGGCACTCTCTATGCGCATGTGACCATCCAGAAGGGACCCCAGATGCCGACGAGCACTTCAACTCTCCAGTCTGACTTTGGAAGAGACCATGTTGACCTTGAGCCTACTATTATGGGTGTGAGGCTCACCAAAGCAGGTCTTGACTACCTATCCAGTCTCATAAACGATGTCCTTCAGGACCCGAAGCTCCTTGAATATGTGGATTGTATGGTCAAAGGGATGCTTGATGCTGATACGGTAGGCTCGGGAACACCGGAAAATCCTCAGAGTCTGGTGAAGTGGGATTCTAACACCAATACCTGTGATGATGCCAATTACAACCCCGGCGTCCTGCTACCACCCACCTGCCTTTCCGTCCCGATTGTTGGGTCATTCTGTCTTATGCTGGTTGTAATGGATGACCCCGCTGATTCAGATGACTTCATAATAGAGTGGCATTATAAGAGCGGAGATACCAATAATCTGAATAATTTCCCGAGGCTGGAGCTTCTGGGAAATCCGAGAAGCAACAAAATTGTTCGTTATTCAGGAGAAAACGACCCTTCCCACGACTATGATGACTCCCTTGATTTGAGAATTTACATAGCAGATATAACCCTTGATACAGTATTTACAAATCCAACACCCACCCTCACACCCCAGTATCCGCCTGCGACATCCGATACATGCTCTTCAACCCTTGAGGGTGGTCCTGCATGCCTTGGAGATGCGACCTGCGGGGAGACCGATGCAAGGGATTACTATGACCCTGCAACAGACATATCAAACTATGTTACTGTCTGGGCAAACCTCATTATTGGTTGCCATGACCCGGAGGGTACTGCAACTGACTCAGCAGGACAGCTCGCAGAGCAAGTATGTCCCGGTATTCAGGCGCCACTAATCCTTTCAACATCCATAAGGGCTGGGCTCTCGTATGATGATAAGACTCATATTAACTATTCAGCAGCCACTGGTGCTGCTGATAGTGGTGCCTGGTGCGACCCGGACAGGGATCCAAACGGAAATGTTAGTGGCGGTTTAGGATGTCACTTAAAGACCCTTGATGTTAACATTGCAGGTCTTGACCTCTATGCAAATGTGTATTTCAAATTTGATAGAAATCCGAACAGGGCATGCAGTGATAATGGTGTGTCAGGATGTCCTTACGTATTTGGTGACAGAAATGATGGTGGATTAACCAGATTTACTGGTGCCGCAAGCTGTTGTGGTCCAGCAAATAATAACTGCTCTGGACTAACCACAGAGCAGAAGGCTTTCTGTGACAGGAATGGAAATAACATTTGTAATGATGTCTATGATGACCCGAACTACAACCCAACCCAGCAGGTAGCTGGTCTTCTTCCATTCCTTGAGGCACAGGTTATGGCAAAGCTGCAGGATGTATTCACATGCGACTGTCAATATGGCACATTCCCGGGTGGAAGCGATGGAAATATATGCACCCCGGATGCAAATGAGTGTGTAAATCCAGCAACAGGGTTATCAAGAGCAGGAACCAATCCCGCCTGCGGTGATGAGGATTATCCTCCAACCGACCCCGGTTGCGTTGGATATTACCTTGCATCAACCCTGAGATTAAACCTCTCACCAACACTTGATACACTCTCTTTTGACCATCCATTGACTCCCGCAACAGACCCAATCTACATTGATGCAGGAGTAAGGACTGATATGTGGGCAGAGCCAGATCAGGGTATCCTCATTCCTGGAGACCTTGGTCTTGACCTCTACTGGACATACAATGCAGGAACGCCATCCGCACCAGACCTTGAGCCCATGACATCCTGCGTAACCCTTCAGGTGGATGGTCCAGCTCCTCAGTATTCCGGACCAATAACACCAGTTGTATCACAGGTGTGCTATGATACGAGGTATTACAACCTTCCCGGTTATACATGCACTGTAACCGAAATGGTGTATGGTGTCGGTAATCAGGATGATGTATTTAACTCGGACCAGGCAACTGCTGAATTTAAGCCTATTAATGTAGATGGAACCTATGGCACTGCCACATATACATACCACCTCGGTCTTGGAATCCATCACAACTTCTTCTCAAGGGCTATAACATCTGTGATAAAATCTGGTGTTCTTTGCCTCACAGTAAATAAGGATACCCCGATGATAGGTGGTCTGGTAGGAGGCATCCTCAACACAGGGACATTTGGTCTTCTTATGCCAAAACTCGCAGAAATCTATGGAGATGACAATGATATGGAGATAAGGCTTGTTCCATCCTTCAAGAGACCTGAACCGGCTGATTATGATACGGATTTTGAGACTGCGTTCCCACCAGCAACAACCGGACCAATTACACCGTTCTCAAACAAAATTGCAGATGTTCCATTCATACTCACAGGCGGGTATACACTGGCAGCCCTTAATCCGGCTTATCCGAACTTCCCCACTGCTATAACAACAAGCACAGCAGACCTTACAGTTGGAATTCCGCATTTAAGACTTGACTTCCATGTGGTTGATGACGCAGGAAATGCTCAGAGGGCATTCGGTCTTGACTTCGGTATGCTCTTAGGTGTTGACCTTGAACTCTTAAGGAACGATGCAGCATTTAATGATGGTCAACCGAGAACCTTCCCGGGTGGTATAACACTTGTAACCGGTAGAATTCTCCATGCAGGTGTGACCCTTTCATCAGCAGTTAACTATTACCTTGAATACTATGAAGCTTTAACAGGTCTTGGAAGACAGGACCTCAACTCAATCCTTTCAAACCTCATTCCTACAATCCTTTCAATGGCAATAGGTCTCACTGCTGATATCGGTATTGACCTCGGTGCAGTTCTGCCAGTTCCATTGACGGTTAAGACAGTTGACACATGCACAGGTCCAACGAACAATACAACCTGCCCTGCTGCAACAATTATGCCTTATGGACCTAATAGACCATTTATGCCAGATAGTGCAATCACATGGGATACTCCACTTTACATGCTCTCAGGAGCAAATGCGGGAACCATCACTATAAAAGCCACAGACTTCAACCTCATCAATCCATCTGACTGGCTCGGAATCTTCCTCACCCTTGAGGGAAGACTCAATGCCCTCGCAGTGATTGAACTCCTTGAGGGCGGACTCCTTTCAGGTCTGATGGGTGGTCTCGGTCTCTCTCCATCCGCATCTGCTGGATGGGATGGCTTCAATCCTCCTGAGACAATAATCATTCCTTCTGAAAAGCTTACAGCAATGGATGCGGGCTTCACCTTTGATGCCTACGATGATGTGGATACTGGTAACACAGTGAGATATGCCTGGAGGCTTGATAAGGGATTCTGGACACCATTCACCAACATAAGGAATATATCCTTCAGCCACCTCTATGAAGGAACTCACATCCTTGAGGTGAGAGCAGTTGACTCTGAGAAGAATATGGATCCAACTCCAGCAGTCTATACATTCAGGATTGACTCCCTTGGACCGTCCATAAGGATCCATGGTGCTGGAGACATGAACATAGTTGCGACATCATCACCTACATTCTACATTGAGGCAAGGGATGCCCAGGCTCCTGATGAACTTGTGACAATTTCCTACAGGGTAGATGGTTCTGACTGGACGCCATTTACATCAGCGA
>Ga0272445_1001185_pt1 | contig 21138 bp, 18 predicted proteins | sample YNPCB0031_FD_194404 | JGI IMG/M metagenome (GOLD analysis project Ga0272445, IMG submission 194404) | Hot spring sediment microbial communities from Yellowstone National Park, WY, United States - YNP-CB-003-1 | ecosystem: Environmental > Aquatic > Thermal springs > Hot (42-90C) > Sediment... | reverse complement strand
AAGATGTTGATAAAATGATAAATAGATTCTTTGAAGAACTTAAGAGAGATGGAGTAAGTCTTCTCAGGTGAGAGATCTTTGAATAGTAGAGACGTCTATGTATATATAGATACTGTAGAAGGGAGAATATCGATAAACTCTCTAAGTCTTATAACAAAAGCGAGAGAACTTGCTAAAATTCTCGGAGGAGGAGTAGGCGCAATAATTGTGGGGAGAGATGTGAAAAAGCTTGTTAAAGATGTTGAGGAATATGATATAGACGTTATTCATATAATAGATCATCCGAAGCTAAAAGATCATGACGTCATATCATATTCAAAAGCTGTCTCTGAGATCTTGAGCAAAACAAGACCTGAGGCTCTTTTGATGATATCAACAGGGCTTGGGAAAGAGATTGCCTCAAGAATAGCTGTCAGATTGAGAACTGCAGTGGCAACTGACTGCATAGATCTTTACATAGATGATTATAAAGATCCTGTGTCAGGAGAGGTTTCTGAGAAAACTATTCACTGCATAAGATATGTTTTCAGAGGAGAGCTGTCAGCTGTAGTGGCATCCCCGAAACAAAAACCTTTCATAGCCACCGTCAGACCAGGGCTTTACCCGGCTCCTCAAAAGATCTTTGGCAGAAAAATAGAGGTTAAAGAGTGGAGCATAGAAGTCTCAGAAGATGATCTTATGAAGACAGAGGTTTTAGAGATACAAAAGATCGAGAGAAAAATAGATCTTTCGAAAGCTAAAGTGATTGTCGCAGGAGGAAGAGGAGCTAAGGCAGAAGGATTTAAACTGATACAAGAGCTCGCCTCATTATTAAAAGGTGAGGTTGGAGCAACAAGACCTGCTGTAGACGCTGGATGGACCACCCCAGATCGTATGATCGGTCTCACAGGACAGACGGTTAAGCCTGACATATATATTGCGGTGGGAATATCAGGAGCTCCTCAACATACTATTGGCATGAGAGACTCTAAGATTATAATAGCTATAAACAAAGATCCTGAGGCTCCTATATTCAAGATCTCTGACTACGGACTTGTAGGAGATCTATTTGTGATCCTTCCGAAGATTATTGAGAGACTGAGACAGCTGAAGTCATAATTTGAATAGAAATATTTTTCAAGAGGATCTTTATGAGCTCATCATTAAAATTTGACGTTGTCATAATAGGAGCAGGTCCTGCGGGATGTAGCACAGGTTATTTACTGGCTAAATCAGGACTTAATGTTCTTATCATAGAGAGAGGGTCTGAGCCTGGGGCTAAACAGCTTTGGGGTGGAAAAGCATATGCACAGCCTCTCAGAGAGGTGTGGCCAGAGCTTGACAGAGAGGCTCCTATTCATAGATGGGTTTCTATAGAGAGGTTCAGTCTAGTATCTGGTGAGAGAGTTGTCTCATTAGAATACAAACTTGGTAGAAAAGTGGCTTTCACAACATATTTGAGTGAGCTGGTCTCTTGGATGGCTAAAAAAGCTGAGGAGGCTGGTGCAATGATAATTAGCAAGACGAGAGCCGATGAGATCGTGATAAAGAATGGCAGAGTTATTGGAGTGAGAAGCGGCTCTGATATTGTTGAGGCTGATGTTGTAGTAGATGCTGAAGGGATCAACAGGATCCTTCTTGAGAAAATTGGTTTAGTGAGCAAACTCTCTCCCGAACATATAGGGCTTGGAGTTAAAGAAGTTCTAAAACTCAACTCTGAGAAGATTAACGAGAGATTCGGTTTAGAAGATGAAGAAGGGGTCTCATGGCTTGTCATAGGTGATGTCACAAAAAACATTCCGGGAGGAGGATTCATATACACTATGAGAGACACAATATCGTTAGGCATCGTAGTGAGAGTATCTTCAGCATATGACGCCGTAGAAAGAGGAGAGCTGAATAAACATGTCTCAGAGGTTCTAGAAGACTTCAGAACACACCCCTATTTCTACAGGCTCTGGAGTGATGCAGAAGTGATAGAGTATGGAAGCAGACTTGTGATAGAGAATCCTGTTGAGACAATGCCTAAGAAGCTTTATATGCCAGGGCTGATAATAGTTGGAGACGCGGCAGGCACTCTTGTAAACACAGGATATACCTTTCGCGGAGTTGATACAGCAGTTTATAGTGGAAAGATCGCGGCGGAGATCATTTTAGAGGCTTTTGGAAAAAAAGATTTTTCAGAAGAGATTTTGAGAAGATATGAGGAAAAGATGAAATCGAGCTATATATATGACGAGATATTAAGACATAAAGGAGTCTCAGATCTTATGAGAGAAAAATTTTTATTCAAAGATCTTCCGAGACTTCTAACAGGAGGTTTTGAGAAGATTCTAGAGGCTGACTATGAAGAGCCTAAGATAATAGATGGCTTCAGAAAAACTATGCGTGAGAATAATATAAGTCTTCTCAGACTATTATCTGTAATGATAAAGCTGGTGAGTAAGTTATGAAAAGATCTCCTCCTAAGAAGATGAGAATTGAAGAGCTTATAAGAAGAAACGTTTGGGAGGTTGATAAAGAGAGACATATAGAGATCCTTGATGAAAAAAGTCTTCCTAAGAAACAGCTTCTACTTCTATGTCCAATGAGATGTTATGTCGAGGAGGAGGGCAGACTTGTGATGCATTATGAAGAATGTGTAGAATGCGGCTTATGCAGGATCCTCTCAAATCCTAAGAGCCTTAGATGGGATCTTCCTCGAGGAGGCATGGGGATCAGATATAGATATGGATGAGAAATCAGCTTTTCAACTCTCTATATAATACTCCTATTTTGTCTACAGCCTCTTTTATATCATCTATTGATGGTCTGCTGAAGTTAAGTCTTATCACGTCTCTTCCTTTATCATCTGTGTAAAATGGTTTGCCGGGAAGAACGGCCACTTTATATTTCTCCATAAGATTTTCTGCAAATAATGTTCCATCAACATTGGGAAGTCTCAACATCAGAAACATTCCTGCAACAGGTTTTGAAAATTCTGCCTCACGAATCTTCTCTTCAATACTTCTGATCATAACATCTCTCTTTACTCTATAAACCTCTCTAGACCTCTCTATACTGATTTTATGAACACCTCTCCTCAGAAACTCTATCGCTATATACTGTGATATTGCAGGCGCACAATAATCAATAGGCTGCTTCTCTGAGACAACATATTTCTTTATAAGATCTGTTGCTACAACCCATCCTACTCTAAAGCCTGTTCCCATGATCTTGCTTAATGTTCCTATGGGTATAACTCTATCCTCTCTATCAAAAGATTTAATAGTCGGCGGAGAAGATCCTTCTAAGACGACATAGTTATAAGCCATATCCTCTATGATCAAAAGATCATATTTAGACGCTATTTCTAATAAATGTCTTCTTTTATCAATACTCATAGTAGCTCCAGAAGGATTCTGACCTGTAGGTATAGTGTATATAAGCTTGATCTTTTTGCCTTCATTCTTTAGTCTTCTAATCTTATCCTCGAGAGTATATGTGTCTATGCCATCTGAATAAACGTCTACACCTACTAGATTCGCCCCTAATTGTTTAAATGCATATAGAGATACTACGTAGCTCGGGTTCTCAACAACTACTATATCCCCAGGATCAATCAATATTCTTATCAAAAGATCTAGTGCTGCAGTAGATCCACTAGTTATAATTATATTCTCAGGATAAGCCTCGTATCCATCATATTCTTTAATAAATTTAGAAAGCTCTATCCTAAGATCTTCGACACCTGTGGTAGGAGTATATAAAACTGATCCAGGGATGTTCTCAATAACATATGATGATATCTCTGCCAAAATTTTTCTTGGAACAACATCTGGATCAGGATCTCCGGCTGCGAGAGATATCACTTTGAAACCTGCTTTAGAAAGCTCAGATATTCTCCCAAGAACTTTCGCAAGTGGAGAGGGCTCTATCCAAGAGATTCTATGTGATAAAAACTTCATATAATCCATGAGATTAACACCATATCAATATAAAATTAAAAAATATAATATGTCATCTCACAATCTTTCTATTGAAAAGCTCACGGATCTTATCTTCTGAATAGCCCAGCTCTTTTAATATCTCTATAGTATGTTCACCTAATACAGGAGGAGAATATTTCGGCGAAGGTCTTCTCTCATCAAATTTTACTGGTAGAAGAATCTGTTTAATCTCTCTCAAATTTTTATGAGACATCGATATTACCAGTCCGCTATTAATGACATGAGGATCTTTGAAAACCTCATCAATCTCATATACAGGAGCTGCAGGAACATCATGTTCTTCTAATTTTTTAAGCCAGTAGTCTCTTGTGTTCTCAAGAAACTTTTTTTCTAAAATTGGTATTAGCTCTGATCTGTTTCTAACTCTATCAGGATTAGTCTTGAACCTAGGATCTTGACAAAGATCTTTTAAATCTAATGCTTCACAAAGATTGTTCCAGAACCTATCGTTAGTCACAGCCACGGCAATCCATTTATTATCAGAACATCTGAATGCTTGATAAGGAACTATAGAAGGATGAGCATGACCATATCTACCAGGTCTTCTACCTGTCATCAAATAGATCATTGGTATATAACTCATTGAGAATATAGATGTATCATATAAAGAAACCTCTACATAGCCGCCTACACCCTCTCTAGATCTTCTCAATAACATTGTTAATATAGCTATGACACTCATCATTCCAGTGAAGACATCAAATAATGCAAATGATGCTCTCACAGGAGGATCATTCTCACCACCAGTTGTAGTCATGAAACCACTCATAGCCTGAATCAAAAGATCATACGCTGGCTTATCTTTATAAACACTATCAGATCCAAAGCCTCTTATAGCACAATATATTATCTTATCATTAATTCTCTTAAGACTCTCATAATCAACACCAAGTCTCTTAGGAACATCAGGTCTGAAATTCTCAATAACAACATCGGCCTTCTCGACAAGTTTATAAAAAATCTCTTTACCCTCATAAGTCTTAAGATCTAACGCGATACTTCTTTTACTACGATTAATAGACATAAAATAAACACTCTCACCATCAACAAGAGGAGCCCAGAGTCTCGTCTCATCACCTTCTAAAGGCTCGATCTTGATGACATCAGCACCTAAGTCGCCTAATATCATAGTTGCTATAGGACCTGCCAGTGATTTCGTAAGATCAATTATTTTAATATTTGATAAGAAATTTATATCCACCAATATAATCACCATGATACAATAATAATCAGCAATATAAAAACATGTTAATAAAAAATATTTATATTAGTGATAGATGATAAAAACAGTTTAGATCATGTATAAATTTTAAAGCTTAAATAGTCTCATAAAAATTCTATATCCGAGGAGATTTTAAATGGCATCAACCAAATTATTATATACAATAATAGTTTTGTTAATAATTGTTATAGCAGGCTTAATAGCATATATATTTGTCTCAACCCCTGCGCCTGTAACAACTACTTATACATTAACTAGTGTTTATCCAACAACTATTTATATAACGCCGGGAGTTGTGACAACACCTAGCCCTATAGTTACTACACCTACGCCTTTGACAACACCTACGACCACATCTCCCGGCGTCAAATATAGTGTCGTCATTGCTACAGGCGGCGTGGGAGGAGTCTATTTCTATTATGGTCAAGTTGTTGCTGGAATAATCAATAATTATACTGATATAGAGGCTACAAGTATTCAGACGGCTGCTTCTATAGATAATCTTCTTCTTATCAGAGATAAAACAGATCTTTCAAAAGGCATCATATATTGTGCTACAACATTGCCAGACTCAGCATATCTAGCATATACAGGACAACATACTCAATTCAAAGACAATCCTGCTCCTATAGCAATTTTATGGGTTATGTATCCTAATTATCTTCATATAATTACGACTGAGAAGACAGGCATAAAATCTATATATGATCTTAAGGGTAAGAGAGTTTCTACAGGAGCGCCAGGCTCTGGGACAGAGGTTAATGCTTTAGGAGTTTTACAGCTTGCAGGCATAGATCCTGCAAAAGATTTTGCTAAATGGGAGAGATTAGGTGCTGAAGAGAGTGCCGCAGCTCTTAGAGATGGAACTATAGATGCATACTTCTGGAGCGGCGGTCTGCCTACATCTAGCGTGGTAGATCTTGCTACAGCACTTAAACAGAGAGGAGATAGAATATATCTGATCTCTCTGCCACAAGAGATTATTGATGGATATATAAAGAAGTTCCCAGGAGTGGCTGTCCCAGGTGTTATTCCAAAAGATGTTTACGGCGCCTCTGAAGATGCCAAGACTCTTGCATACTGGAACATGTTTGTATGCCATAAAGATGCTCCTGTAGATGTTGTGTATAAAATAACTAAGGCAGTATTTGAACATCTCGATATACTCCAAAGATCTGTTAAACCTGCTAAAGACACTAATCTGAACACAGCATTATTATATATAAACGGTACAATACCTTATCATGAAGGCGCTCTTAAGTATTATAGAGAAGTTGGAATATTAAAATAACAAGTGATCTATATGTCTAAAAAAGGTATTATAATTTTTTTTATATCTATAATTGCTCTGGTCGCAGCATTATATCATGTTTATCTAGTTTTTCATCCATACACTCCGTTTTATAGATACAAAATATCAATTCTAGATCTGACTCAGGTTATTAGAGCTACAGCAGTATTCTTCATATTATTTGTGGGATATCTAAATGATTTTATTAAAGAATTTGGAGTAGTCAGATACGGTCGTTTAAGAAAAACGATCAGTTATGTAGCTGAGGCGCTTATAATATGGTTCACATTAATATTGATCCAGAGCATTATAACAAGAAGATCTGAGGATCCTTGGCAGACCCCTGTTATTCTGATCATAACGATGCTCATATTATCAACAGCTCCTTTACTACCTCAGAGATTTAATAAAATCGCTGTATATTCTAACATAATTATTGCTCTTCTTAATATTCTGCCATGGATTTATCTAGTGGTTTATTACGAAGATCTTATTTATAGAGGGACTAATCCTCTTAACATGGATCTTGCGATGGGATGGATAATAATATTATCATTATTAACCTATGTATTGAGACATATAGGTCCTGAGATGCCTCTGCTAGTAATGCTCTTCATATTTTACGACGTATATGGTTATATGTTTCCTGGAGTATGGCGTCACCCAGGGTTTTCACCAGATTTTCTTATAGGAAAAATATATATTGAGACAGAGGCCGCTTTATGGGGAGTGATCACTAATGTCGCTGTGAAATATATAGTATATTTCTTCTTATTAGCAGGACTGTTTTCTACACTAGGCTTTGGAGAGTTTATGGCTAAGACATTTCTCTCATTATTAGGAAATAAACCTGTTAACGTAGGACGTGTAGCTGTTGGCATGGGAATTGGGATGGGCATGATATCTGGCAGCGGCGCTGCTGACACAGCTTTTATCTCAGCAACTTTAAAAGATCTTTTTAGAAAAGCAGGTTATGACGATCTTACGGCTGCAGGATTATGTGCCAATGCAGGAACATTAGCCATAATAACACCTCCCATCTTAGGTTCTGTAGCTTTTATAATGGTTGAGCTTCTTCACATACCATATATATGGGTTATTATAATGGCTGCGCCACTAGCAGTTCTATATGCATTATCAATTTTGTTTTACAACGAGTTTCTTATGAGAAGAATAAAAGCCTCTATAAGCCTCGATATTTTACGTGAGAAATACTATAAGTTTCATGTTTTTCTCCCCGCCATATTCATATTAATAATGGTGTTACTGGGATACTCCATACAGCTCTCAGTAGCTCTCGCCATGATATTCACAATTGTTCTGGCAACATTAGATAAAGATATGAGAAGAAACCTAAGAAAGATTCATGAGGGATTCATAAGAGGCTATCTAGATTTCACTAGTATCGGAGCATCTATTGTTGCAGCAAATGTGATCATGAGTATGGTTGTGGTATCAGGTCTTCATCTAAAATTCTCTCTCACAGTATTAAATCTTGTTCAACATAATCTGGCTCTTGCAATAATTTTTGCAACAGCATTCTCAATACTACTAGGCATGGGAGTGCCTCCTACAGCGACATTTGTTTTATCATCAGTACTAGTGGCGCCAGTGATAGAGCAGCTGGCCATTGGCACAGGAATACCTGAGACTGCCGCGAGACTGGCAACATATATGTTTCTATTTTATATGGCTATGTTAGCTGATGTCACACCTCCAGTAGCATTATCAGCATATGCTGCAGGAGGAATATTCGGGACGAATCCTATAGCAACAGGTGTTAAGGCGGCGTTAGTTGCTCTACCGAAATACATATATGCTCCTGCAATGGTCTACTCATATCTAGGCACAGGACTTATAATTCTACCAGTTATTCTGACATCATCATCTTTATCAGATGCCTTGACAATCATAATCTCGAGATATATAGAGGTTTTGTTAGGCATATTCTTCATATCATCAGCTGTCGGAGGATATTTATTTCGAAGATATAATATTGTTGAGAGAATAGTTTTAACATTTGCTGGAGTAGCATTAATTATTCCAGGAGTATACAGCGATATCATAGGTCTGTTAATAGGATCACCAGTTGTGGCAATAAATTATTTCAAGATGAGAAAAGATGTTAATAAAAATAAGATATAAAATATTTATTCAGCAAAGATCATTACACAACCATTTTTTATATACCACTGTAAAATCGGTAGATAAATAATTTTGTGATAGATCTTTATATATAAGCCTGACTCTGTACACATGATAATGTTTTTATCTTTATAACTTTCTATGCTGACATTAAGATCTTTTATAAAACCTGATGAATAATATTCTATAGTCTTCTCATCTGTATAAAAATATTTTCCATAAATATATTCTCCATGTTTCTCAAAGACTAGTCTCACTTTTTCTCGAGTGACAGAATTGTTAAACTCAAGTATTATTATGACATCATTAGATCCTTTGATCATTATAGTATATGTGTCAAGATCTTTGTTAACATAGATCTCATCCTCATAAGAGACTGTGAAAATGATCTCGAGTAAAGATGATATTATGATAGATATTAATATCATCATAAAAATCTTCTTCAGCTTTTCAAATCGGTTTTTCATCCTAATATATTATCTTATATCTCAACTATTTTATGGTTGTGGTCTTTATGTCTCGTCTTCATCAGAAGATTAAAAATGGAGAGATATCATTAGGAGCCTGGATCACTATTTCTCATCCTGAGATAGTTGATATATTATCAAACATGTCTTTCGACTGGTTTGTTTTTGATCTTGAGCATGCTCCATTGACTATACATGATCTTGAGATCATGTTGATGGCTTTGAAAGGTAGCGATATAACTCCTCTCGTAAGAGTTCCATGGAACGATCCTGTATATATTAAACAGGTTCTTGACTTAGGTGTTGAAGGAGTAATAATACCGTGGTTAAATACTGTTGATGATGTTAGAAATGCTCTGAGATATGTCAGATATCCTCCTCAGGGGATGAGAGGAGTAGGCCCGAGAAGATGTGTGAAATATGGTTTCTATGATCTAAAGAGATATTATGAGGAGTGGAATAGAGAGGCTATAGTAATTGTTCAGATAGAGACTAGAGAAGCACTTGAAAACATAAGATCTATAGTAGAGATAGAGGGACTTACAGGAGTATTTGTAGGACCAAACGATCTTTCTGCATCGCTAGGAGTATTCAGAGACTTCAGAAATCCTGTGTTTATAGACGCGTTAAAAAGAATAGTCGAGAACTCAAAATATAAACTAAAGATCATTGGAATAATGACTTACACACCAGAAGATGCGATAGAGAAGATTGAGATGGGATTCAACTTTATAGCTCTTGCAAGCGACTATAGATACCTGATCGAGGGAGCAAAAATTTTTCTCCAAAGAGTCAGACCATAAGTTTGTATTAAAAAATTTTTATTTGCTCAAGCCTCATAATTTATTGAGAGTGATTTAATGTATAAATCATATGGTATATCAAGAACCATAGCTATATTAATAGCGATATTAGTAATAATTGCTGTAGTAGGCGTGGCAATATATATTGCAGGTCTCAGACCACCAGCTGTGACAACAACAATAATACCTGCTCCGACAATTACTGCTACTGTCACTGTGGCTACTCCTACAACTATAGTCAGTCCTGTTCAGACACCTACTGTAACAACTCCGACTCCCACGATAACAACGCCTGTCACAACACCTGCACCTCAGTATAAGTTGCATACTCAGGTTCTATATATAATATCTAATGATGAGAATACACGTATACAACTTTATAAATCTGGTGCTGTTGATATCGCTGTTGTGACGCCTGCTAGATGGAAAGATCTTAATGGTACTAAAGTTGGAAACTTCTATCTAATTCTTCAGCCAGATCCTAATAAGCCTAGACTCACGATCCAACATATAATATTTAATACTATGCGAGAGCCTTTTAACATAACAGAGGTTAGACAGGCTCTTGCATATGCAACGCCTTATTCAGTAATATTAGACCAGGTCTTTGGAGGATTATATGTTCCTCTCTACACGATAGTTCCTAAAGGAATGTTCGGATATACTGAGTATGGCATTGTAAAATACACTTATAATTTGACTAAAGCTGGAGAGATAATAAACAGTTTAAAAGCCAAAGGATTTGATCCTACGAAATATACTATAACCATAATATACAACACTGGAAACACTGCCAGAGCTCAGATAGCAGCATTATTACAAAACGCATGGAGCCAGCTAGGATTTAAAGTTCTTGTTGAGACATATAACTGGCCTCAATATCTTAATAAAGTAGATCATTTTGATTTTGATGTTGCTTTGTTGGGATGGGTTCCTGATTATCTAGATCCAGATAATTATCTGACACCATTTGTGTGGGGCGGCGCAGAATTTAAAGAGATCAATTATTACAAAGATGCCACGACAGCAGATGTCTCTAAGTATCTATCAAAAGTTGAGAGAGTGATCGATACTCCTAAGTATATAGTGGTGGTCGGACCGAAAGGTAGCGGAGCCTCATATACTGGAGCAGCTAATAAGCCTCTTCTAATAATAAGCTATGTATTAGATGAGGAGGCTACTAAAAAGAATTGGGAGAAACCTTATGCAATGGTTACTATAGGAGCACCTGGTTGGAAAGATGTTCCAGTGAGTGCTCTAGTCAAATTATCAAAGAGAGTTTTAGATCCTGAGGTCAGAGAGGCTATAATAAATGCTGCCGTGAGAGTATTCAACAATGAAGCCCCCATGATAATGTTAGGACAGGCAATCACAGGCTTGAATTATGGAAGTTGGGTTAAAAACATGTATTACCCACTTACAACATTCGCAAGATACGACCTGGTTTATGAAGATCCTAATGCTCCAGTTGTTGACACAGGAGTTCTGGGCATAAAGAATGATCCTGAGACAATGGTATTGGCATATATAGGATGGCCAGATACTTTTGACACAGCAAAATCATATGAGACATTTGGATGGGAGATCTTTCAGCAGATATATAGTAAATTAGTTGATTACGAATATGAGAACATCGAGCCAGAGCCTCAGATAGCTATTGCATGGGCATTTAATGAGGCTGGAGATGAGCTTTATTTCGTTATAAGAGACGGAGTTGTCGCGTATGATCCCTGGAACAACAAGATCTATAATATAACAGCTGTAGACGTATTATTCAGCATATGGAGATCTGCCAGATTAAATCTAGATCCTTCATGGCTGATCTCTGATTTTATTGATGTAAATGCCTCAACAGTGATGAGCCTAGACGAGTTTAGACAGACACTTTCTAAAGGTCTTGTCACAGTTTATCATGGAAAAGAATATAAAGTAAATGACCTAGACAGTCTTCTAAAGGTCTTCGGCACATCAGGAGTGTCTATAAATGGCGTAGTCAAATTCAAGCTTTACAGCCCCTACGCGCCTATTCTTCACATATTCACTACAGGCCCGGCAAGCATAATATCTATGCAATATGCCTTAGGAGACAATTACGAGAAGGCGTTAAAAGATTCTAACTATGGAAGAAATCCGAGCGCATGGGCCTCATATGTGATTCCTGGAGAAGATGATTCTACATTCAAACTGCTTAAAGATAAGCCTATAAGCACAGGACCTTATTACGTAGCCAGCTACAAAGAAGACAGCTATATACTTCTAAAGATCAATCCGTATTATTGGAACAGCAACATATGGCTAAAGCTCTACGGATATAAGCCCAAGCCGTGAGACACATAAGATCTTAAAATATTTTTTATTTTTTTCTCTATAGAGTATTCGGAGATTAAGATGAGTCTTACAAACTTTATTATCAGAAGGATCATAACTTTCATACCGACTATAATTGGCGTAATGTTTCTCACATATATAATAGCCTATGCGATCCCCACAGATCCTGTTAGAGCATGGGTCTCAGAGAAACTGACAGATCCAACCATCATTCAAAGGATCAGGTCTGAATATAAATTTGATGCTCCATGGTATGAACAATTTGCTTTTCTAATATCAAGTCTTTTCAGAGGAGAACTGAATGATCCTGTTAGACATAAAAACGTTTTTGATGAAATATTCTCTAGATTCCCAGTAACATTTGAGCTGGCTCTACTCGCATTAATATTTCTAATAATAATAAGTATTCCTCTAGGCATTATAGCAGCTTTATACAAAGATTCATTGGTTGATTTCTTCGTAAGATTTCTTGCTTTGTTTGGAAGTTCTATGCCTTCCTTCGTCTTATATTATTTCATGATCCTCATCTTCTTCACATATTTTAAAGCAACATATCTCGCAGGAGTCCCTACTCCATCAGTATCATGTGCAACTACTTTAAACAGTCTTCCACAGAGTTATCCAGTGATCGGTGGAATAATAAGTTTCATAGGATCTGTACCAATATTTGGAGCCGCTATATGTGGTGAATGGGATGTTGTGACAGAGACTATCAAAAGATTATATGTTCCAGCATTATCTTTAGCGTTATTAAATGGAGGTTTTGTAGCAAGAATCGTCAGAAACAGCTTTCTCGACGCAATATCTTCTGAAAGCATTGTTTTTGCAAAAGCAAGAGGACTAAAGAAAATTAATGTGTGGAGACATGCTTTTAAAAATGCTCTCGTGCCCATAATAACGATCATAGGACTGAATTTTGGAGGATTACTTTCTGGAGCTGTTATAGCTGAGACAGTATTTAATATACCTGGCCTGGGCAGATATATGTATGACTCAATATCAAGACTTAACTTCCCAGCTTTAATAGGATCTGTGTTTCTAGTCGCAATAATATATCTCATAGTTAATCTAATAGTTGATATATTATACGCATATATTGATCCAAGGATCAGATATTAAAGGTGATTAAAAATGATCAGGGATCTTATTTATGTTCTTCTTGAAAAGACAATAGATCTTTATATTAAAATTAGAACTAGATTTGATAAAGAATACATGATCAAGAACTCGTCAAGAATTAGAGAGTGGAAACTTATAGCATATGCATACAGCAGATCATCTATAGGAGTTCTTGGTGGTCTAATAGTATTTATAACAATTATCCTTGCAGTCATAGGGCCTTTAGTAGCTCCACAGCCGTATTGGGTGTATCCTATAATGGAGAATCCAGAGACAAGATATCTTCCGCCATGTATACCTCCTATATGTAGTGGAAGACCTCTTCTAGGTACTGATGAATGGGGAAGAGATCTTTTGTCAATAATTTTATATGGATTCAGAATATCATTTGTGATCTCTATAGTGATAGTATTGTTAGGAGCTCCCATAGGCATTATTCTAGGACTGATCTCAGGATATAAAGGCGGATTAGTTGATGAGACTATTATGAGGCTTACAGACATATTTATATCATTCCCAGGTCTCATTCTTGCTATAGCATTCGCCTCTGTACTGCCACAGAGAATAAGAGAAGTTCTTGAGGCTAATATCTATTTACGAGACTTCTTCTCATATTTATTCGGTCTGAGACCTCAGGAGTATGGTCAGCTTGCAGCATTGTTGTCAGTATGGTTCGCCATGGTGATTGTCTGGTGGCCGGGTTATGCAAGAGTTGTTAGAGGAAGCGTCTTGAGCGTCAGAGAACAACCTTTTATCGAGGCTGCTAAGCTGCTTGGATTATCAACATGGAAGATCATGACTAGACATATTCTTCCTAACATCATATCTCCTGTACTAGTAATGATGACCTTTGATCTAGCCACAGCTACATTGGCAGCGGCAGCATTATCATTCCTAGGTTTAGGACCTCAAGAACCTGTTCCAGAGCTGGGCTACGTGATATCTAAGGCAGGAAACTTCTTTCCAGAGAAAAGTCTTCATGTAGTCGCAATAGTAGGATCTGTGCTACTATTCATCGCCTTAGGGTGGAATCTATTAGGAGACTCGTTGAGAGATATTTTAGATCCTAAGACAAGAAGATCTATAGAATATAGATTTGAGAGGAGAAGAAGATGAAAAAAGAGTTCACAGATAAACATGTTCTTATGGTGAATAATCTCACAGTAAAATTTTATACATATGCTGGAGTAGTTCATGCAGTCTCGAAAGTATCTTTTGAAGTATATAAAAATGAGATCGTGGCATTAGTTGGTGAGACTGGCAGTGGAAAGACTGTGACAACAAGAGCTATAACAAGACTCATAGAATCTCCTGGAAGAATAGAAGAAGGAGAGATATTGTTTAGAAGAAGAAATAATAAAATTGTTGATCTTATGAAGATATCTGATGAAGAGATCAGAAGGATCAGAGGAGACGAGATCGCATATATATTTCAAGACCCTACGTCAGCACTAGATCCTTTGTATACAATAGGAGAACATATAGATGAGACTATAAAAGATCATAGATTTATAGACAAAAAAATTATTAGAAAAATCTCTATAGATCTTTTGAGAAAAGTTGGTATACCAAATCCAGAGATTAGAATAAAAAATTATCCTCATGAAATGTCAGGAGGGATGAGACAAAGATCTGTTATATCAATAAGTTTATCAAATGAGCCTGTCCTATTAATAGCTGATGAGCCGACAACAAATCTCGACGTCACTATACAGGCACAGATTCTCGATCTTTTGAAAGAGCTTGTGAAAGAGAGAGGTATGAGCATGATATTAATAACTCACAATCTGGGAATAGTGGCTGAGGTTGCTGACAGAGTCTATATAATGTATGCAGGAAAAATTGTTGAAAGCGGAGACGTCTACAAGATCTTCTCAAGACCTCTGCATCCATATACACAGATGTTGTTGAGAGCTGTGCCTAATCCTTTGAAAAAGATCATAAAGCTAGAGACGATACCAGGCACAATACCCTCGTTAATAGATCCTCCTTCTGGATGTAGATTTCATCCTAGATGTCCATTTACAAAAGATATATGCACAAAACAAGAGCCTCCAATGATAGAAGCAGAAAAGAATCATTACGTAGCATGTTGGCTATATAAATGAAATGGTGATGATATGAGTCTTATCAAAACAGAGGATCTGAAGATATATTTCAGAGTGAGAGGAAGCTTTACTAAGAAAGTTCGTGCAGTCGATGGAGTAAGTCTGAATGTTAATGAGAAAGAGACTCTTGGTATAGTAGGTGAGAGCGGGTCTGGAAAAACAACTTTAGGAAAAGCAATTCTAGGACTGATCAAGCCTTATAAAGGTAGAGTTCTTTATATGAATAAAGATATTTGGAGGATGAATAGATCTGAGTATAAAGAGTTTCGTAGAAATGCCCAGATGGTTTTTCAAGATCCTCATACATCATTGAATCCTAGGATGACTATCGCACAGATACTTGAAGAACCTATCAAAGAATATAATCTTAATGTTGGAGATATAGGAGAGTATCTGGAGAAACAGCTTGTCAATGTCGGCTTGGGACCTGAGTTTCTCTATAGATATCCTCACGAGCTCTCAGGAGGACAGAAACAGAGAGTTGCTATCCTCAGAGCAATAATTCTAAGACCTAAACTAGTTGTTTTAGACGAGCCTACATCAAGTCTTGACGTTAGTGTACAAGCTCAGATACTAGATCTATTGAAAGATCTTCAGAAGACATATGATCTTACATATATATTCATCTCACATGATATAAGCGTAGTCAAATATATGAGCAACAGAATAGCAGTCATGTATCTAGGTAAGATTGTTGAGATAGCTGATAGTGAAGAATTATTTGAGAAGCCACTGCATCCATATACACAAAGTCTTATATCATCTATACCTATTCCAGATCCGTATATAGCTAGAAAAAGACATAAGATAAGACTTATGGGAGAACCTCCTTCACCTATAAATCCACCTTCTGGATGTAGATTTCATCCTAGATGTCCATTTACAAAAGATATATGCACAAAACAAGAGCCTCCAATGATAGAAGCAGAAAAGAATCATTACGTAGCATGTTGGCTATATTATAAAAAATGATCATGTCATTAATTTCATTATTATTTATATGCTACATATCTTCCTTTAATATTAATTTTATATCCACATCTAGGACATCTATATGTCTCTCCTTCTCTGTCTAGATTAAAATATGTTACTCTATACCATCTTCTTCTCACAAGGATCTTTCCACATCTAGGACATCTTGTTGTCTCATACTCCGGGTCTCCCACATTTCCAATATAGACATATTCTAAACCATTTTTTCTAGCATATTCAGCTATTGAGATAAGCCTCTCTATAGGTGTCGGAGGCTCTCTCCAATAGTTTGCCGGGTAATATCTGTTTATATGAATAGGCGTGTGAGAACCTAAATATTTTAAATGTTGATCTATTATCCACTCCACACATTCTTTAAAATCATTTGTGTTTGTCACTACGAGATAAACCATCTCAACATGACCATTATTATCAAGTATATATCTCGCGTTTCTAAATATGATCTCATGGTCTATGGATGCAATGGCTCTACGCATCTTAGGACATCCTTTTATATCAATACTCCATCCATCAGCGCCTGTCTCAATAAGTTTTTTAAGAGAGCTCAAGGTGTAATATCCATTTGTAGTCAATGAGACGTAGAGACCATGTCTTCTTCCTAGCTCGAAAAGATCTAGCATATAATCATATAATGTTGCAGGCTCGTTAAAACTTGCGTTAAGACCTTCATCACCGTTTATAACAGCTTCTTTAACAAGATCTTCTGGAGAAATTCTTTTAGACTCTATAGGAGGATCTGAGAAACTTAAGAAATGGTTTTGACACCATGGACAATAAAAATTACAGCCATATCCAGAGAATGTCAATGCCGTGCTATTAGGCCAATAATGAAAGAAAGGCTTGATCTCTATAGGTCTGCTCTCAACAGCACTGACAACTCCATAGCCTATATGAACAAGTTCTCCATTAATATTCATATAATTTCTACAAACCCCTCTAGAACCTGGATTTAAAACACATCTTCTCTCACAGATCATACATCTAATTCTTTTATCCTTCAGCTCTTCATAAAGATCTTTTGAAGACCTTTTGTAGATATTTTTAATAGTTTTTGACATATCTAATATAATAAATCTTTTTAAACAAATATTTTCTTAAGATCTTTAGAAAAGATCTTTGAGACAGATCCTTTTTCTATAGATACTTATGAAGCCTTTAAACAAAAAGATCTTTGTTAAAAACATGAGTTGAAACATATAACTTTTTAATAATAATTTTATTAACATGGGTCTAAAAAACAATTGACTAGAGAGATATTGCTCTTTGATAGTTTTGATGAGACTATTGATAAACTGATAGATATACTGACTGAGAATGGATATACTGTTCATGTTCTAACACTGCCTTATCGAGCAGATCATTTTACTGACAGACCTGTATATATTCATGTTGTGGAGCAATCAGATCTTGAGGAGATCTCAGAGGATGCAGATGTATCAGATTTTTTGAGAGACATAGATTTTTATAATATAGAGATAGTATTACTCTTATCTCATAACGAGGATCTTAATCTGAAGCTTGCCAGGATCATCAAAAAGAGCGGCGTGCCCAGAGTGATCATTGTTGTGAGAAGTGATGAGAAAAGTGTTGAGGCTGAGAAAGAGAATATTCAGACAATCAATCTATCTCATTGTGTTCTTGGAAGGATCCAGAGGATTTTATCATTAAAATTTGTTAGACTGACACCTATAAGAGGAGAGATCTTTATGTTAGAATCTCTCGTGACAGGAGACATGAAGATCATCGGAGAGAAAATAGGAGATCTTGAGGACAAATATAATATTGGAATAACATTGTTAAGAGGTGTTGACGAGATCCGAAACTCTGAGGATGAGATTATTCAAGAAGGAGATTATCTGATAGCTATTGGACGTAGAGAGAGCCTTATGGAGCTGATCAGGTGAATTGCTTAGAAAAGACTGGCTTCGTAGAGAGCTTGACACATTTGATATATACTCTCTGGTTCATCATGATTCACAGTCTACATATTATCTTATGATAGGCTTCATAGCATTATATGCTGCAAAATATTCTTTCTTGATTTCAATATACGCCGTCTTAATAATGATCATAATAGCATTAGTATATGGTGAAATGGGCTCTCACTTCCCAGTCTCAGGAGGATCATATGTTTATGTGAACTACTCATTAGGAAAATTAATTGCGTTTATATCTGTATGGCTTTTAGCGCTTGATCAGATAATAATGATCGCATACGGGGCATTAGACGCATCTAATTATCTTCTGACAATGATTTCTCACATATATAGTCTCCACATAGATCATAAATATTTAATTGTTATAGCATTAATAATATCTATTATACTATATATACTGACTCTAATCGGCATAAGAGAGTCTGCTAATGTTGCTAAGATAATAGCGGTCATCGACATAATATCCATAGGGATCCTTATAATAGGATTTAACATGATCCTTTTGTTGTTAAAAGGTGGTTTCTCTTCACCACCATCTTTCAAATGGGACAGAATAGATCCTGTGGACATGTTGATAGCACTTGCTCTTGCCTCAAGAGGATTCACAGGTGTTGACAGTATAGGACAGCTTGCTGGAGAAGCTAAAAAACCTCTCACTCAGATCCCTAGAGCGACCTTTCTACTGATATTCATAGGATCTTTCTTCAGCATATCTCTCATGATACTTCTCATGAACATGGTTTATTACAATGATCTTACTACAGATCCTTCGTTAGCAATATATCTGATAGCCTCAGAGACGCCCTACATAACATCTATAACAGTTGTTTTAAGCACCATAAATATTTTCATGATAATGATAATGGCTTCGTTAACAGGCTATGTCTCGTTCTCAAGACTATTATATATACTTTCACAATACAAGACATTACCGTCTTATCTAGGCTCTATACACAGGATTTTCAGAACTCCTCATATAGCATTGACAACAGCTTTCATAATCTCTCTCCCTTTAATATTAATTGGAGAGATAAGCGTTTTACTCGAGGTTTATGCAATAGGTTCTTTAATAAATTATCTCATGGTATCAATTTCTCTGGCTCTATTATCTAGAAGAGGAAGTCTCTACGGAGGATTTTCTACTCTGAGGATTAAAGGGATCCCGATAACATCTGTCATAGGAGTTCCGACCCTCTCAACAGCTCTTATAATAGTGATCTTGGTGAAATACTTTTTCATGTGGGTCATAGGTCTATGGCTGATAGCAGGACTATTCTTATATTATCTTCAAAAACTTTCTTTGAAAAGATCTTTATAACTGCTGAAGGATCATACTATATATCTTGTCTAACAACATATATTTTATGTCTTCTTCTCTCCTAGGATCTCTTATGATCCCTCTGATGACAATTTTTATATTACTCTCTCCAGTAGTCTCGATACCTAGTCTAACATTTTCTATACCTAATTCTTCGGCTGATCTTAATATATAATCTCTTAAAGTCTTTAAATTGATGCTCGTCTTCATAGGAATTATCACTGGTATAATAAGCTCGTGGCCTTCTTCAACTCTGAATTTTTTAAAACTTGAGTGAAGAAGTTTTGTATATGGTATATAAACAAGATCTCTATGAGGATCTCTTATAATAATTGATGTAGGCTCTATAGCAACTATATAACCTCTGAAGCCGTCGATCTCTATGTAATCTCCTATCTTAAGATCATATATTCCTGGAGTGAAAAGGCCGCTCACATATTCCTCAATGGCATGTCTAGATCCTATGAGAAATATTATTATTCCTATGACAAAAACTGTGAAGATACTGACGAAGATCTCGTGATAACCAGCTAAGATCCCTATCACTCCTAAGACTATTGATACAAGAAATATCGCTCCAAACAGCTCTAACGCAGAGATCAGTGGTTTAGCGACTCGTCTAGACAACATTCTGAAGAGAATTCTATGTAGAGATAGATATAGAAAGATTGTCACTATGATCACAGCTGCTATAACTATTATGTTTATTATCAAAGAGCTTAAAGACTGATCCATGATAATCTTCTACCAAAAATATTTTTCAATGAAAACATATAAATCATAATCTATTTTAACTTTTAAACATTTCTCCTATATGATAAAAATGAGAGACATAAAATCAAAAGTTGTTGAAGAGGTTAATAAAAGAAGAGATGAGCTGATTGAGGAGGTTAGAAAACTTCTTAAGATGCCCAGCATCTCAGGAAGTGGAGAAGGCATTAAAGAGACAGCCTCATATCTTAAAGAATGGATCTCTGAGAGAATCGGTGCAAAAACTATTTTATTAACATATGGAGGACATCCGATCGTATATGGAAGACTTGATGTAGGTGCTGAGAAAACTGTCATATTATATAACATGTATGATGTTCAGCCTGTCGAGCCTCTAGAGCTTTGGGAGGCTCCTCCCTTCGAGGCTAGAATTGTTGGAGACAAGATTATTGCTAGAGGAGCTTATAACACGAAAGGAGCTCTCATGAGCTCTCTTCTAGGCGTAGAGATCTTGTCGAGAATCGATAGAATACCAGTGAATCTAGTTTTTGTATTAGAAGGTGAGGAAGAGCTTGGAAGTCCTTCAATGCCTAAATTTGTTGAAGACAAATTTGACGAGTTGAAAAAAGCTGATCTAGTTTATTTCGCCTTTCCATCAGAGAGGGTCAGAGGAAAACCTACTATAGTTCTCGGAAACAAAGGGATAGTATTTATAGAGCTGAGAACCA
>Ga0272445_1001180_pt1 | contig 21229 bp, 24 predicted proteins | sample YNPCB0031_FD_194404 | JGI IMG/M metagenome (GOLD analysis project Ga0272445, IMG submission 194404) | Hot spring sediment microbial communities from Yellowstone National Park, WY, United States - YNP-CB-003-1 | ecosystem: Environmental > Aquatic > Thermal springs > Hot (42-90C) > Sediment... | reverse complement strand
TGCTACCCAACGATATCTTCAGATCGATAGGCTTATCCGAAACTATATCGATCGAAGCTTTCAAGTATCCGCTACCATCGGTGGATACGGTTATATCGTCGATGTATCGTCTACCGGTGAATTCAAGATATACAGGTCTATGTATACCCCCATAATTGAAGAAATCGAACGCGGATATATTGAGATTTAGGGCTGGAGGAAGATTCTCTATCGAAGGTGAATTATCAACCTTAACTATAAGTTTGTTAAACCCACCTGTATTCAGGTTATCCAACCTATACTTAAACCTGGTGAACGATCCTTCATGCTCTCCGATTAGAGACCCGTTAAGCCAAGCTCTAACCTTGTAACCGGCACCTTCGAAGGTGATCCACGGTATCCTACCCTCAAACTCCCTCCCTACATAGAAATCCTTCTGGTACCATGCTACACCGCTGAATTGATCCCAATCTGGATTCTGCTCATTCCAAGACGAAGGAACATACACCAGATCATGGGAATCGAATCCGTTGAACCATCCATCCCTCTCACCTACGAGGTCCTTATCGATCCTAAACTTCCAGAATCCATCGAGGGATATTCTGGATCTAAACCAGGATTTCACTCCCAGATACACCTAAACCATCCTAGCAGGCATCTTCCATTTTAAACCTTACGTCTACATGGAATACCGACTATATGAGGCTGTAGGATCCTACGAACGAAAAACTACCATATGATATCGAAGGATTTATACTCCCCCTTATAAGGCTCCCAGAAGATCTCCACCTTAGATACTATAGCTCCTGGAGGACCTCTCTTACACCATTCAACCATCATCTTAACTTTATCCTCCTCACCTTCGATGACGGCTTCAACCCTACCATCACGTAGATTCCTAACCCAACCTTTAACCCCAAGCCTTAAAGCCTCCCTCCTAGCGTTAGCTCTGAAGAAGACTCCTTGAACCCTACCGGATATGAAGACGTGAGCTCTAACATATCTAGCCATAGCCTGCACCGCCCTCGATTAGGTCCCTCACCCTATCCTTAAGGTTTTTCAAGGCTTTAGCAGTTATAGAGTCCGGTGCATAATCTAGTAGCGGTGCTCCAAGCCTCTCAGCTTCTACGACCGATCTATCAAATGGTATAGCGGCTATAACCGGGGATCCAAGCGAGCATTCCATATCCTCTATATCTATATCCTCGGTAACCTTATTCACGATATAGCCTACCTTCTTCAACCCTAGATCTAGAGCAAGTTTAGCTATCCTCCTACAAGTATCTATGGATTGAGGTGTAGGTTCAGCTACCGATAGTAGTAGATCTACGGCTCCCACGGTGCCACGTCCTAAAGGCTCGAGGCCCGCTTCAAGATCTACTACTACAGCTTCATCTCTAGATAGCAGTATATAGGATAGTAGGGCTCTTAGCAGGGCGTTAGCTGGGCACATACACCCAGATCCACCATACCTTATAGTCCCAAGTCTAACGAGTATAACATCATCCATACCCTTCACACCGTAATGTTCGATTATATCATCGACTCTAGGTGTTAGTAGGAGGAAGCCTGAACCGATATTAGTCCTCTCATCTATGAGCTTGGAGTCTTCGAGAATCGGTTTAACGGCTTCAACCCTTCCGCTATCTATCCCAAGCTGTCGATGTAGATTCATAGCTGGATCAGCATCTATAGCTAGGACCTTATAGCCATCCCTAGCTAGGAGTCTAGCTAGGGATCCGGCGATCAGAGTTTTGCCTACACCACCCTTCCCGGCTATGGCTATCTTAAACCCTCTGATACCGTTAACCCCCTATAAACACTCCAAACTCAGTCTTCGATAAAAGATTAGATTTTATTATAGTTTGATAACCCTTTATCAGGAGAGGGTATGCGTAATAGCATGGTCATAGTAGGTTTAGGAGAGGTAGGTGGAGCTCTATACAGGGTTATAGGTGGATCATGCATAGGATTCAAGCTTTACGGATACGATGTGGATCCATCTAAAACCGTGGATAGGCTTGACGATATACCTACGCCTATAGATTATCTGCATATAGCCTTCCCATATACTGGAAGCTCACCTTTCATAGAAGCCGTATCCACCTATGTCGATCGATTCAAACCTAAACTTACGATAGTGCATTCGACCGTCGCACCTGGGACTACGAGGATCCTACAGGATAGGCTTGATACACTTATAGCATACTCGCCGGTTAGAGGTATACACCCACATCTAGAGAGACATCTTAGATTCTGGGTTAAATGGGTTTCAGCCGTTAAACCTGAAGCCTTAGATGAGGGTAGAAGGCATCTCGAGGAGTTAGGCTTCAAGGTTAAGTGCGTCGATAAACCGGAGACGCTGGAGCTAGCTAAACTATTCGAAACCGTATACCGGGCAGCTTTGATAGCTACATGGCAGGAGATGCATAGGATAGCGGTGAAGCTTAACGGCGATATAAGGGGCATAGCTGAGTTCATCGCGGAAGTCCATGAAGTCTTAGGGGATAGACCGATCTACTATCCAGACGTTATAAGGGGACACTGCCTAATACCTAATACGAAGATACTCTTGGAACAGGTGGATTCACCGCTACTTAGATTCATACTGGAATCCAACAATCTTAGAGAGGCTGAACTTAAAGATCCTAGGATAGCTGAAGAAACATATTCGGTGAAGAGTATATGGAGCAGATTTAGGATGGCATGGTACTACGATGGGACGACGTAGGAGGGTAGAGTGAAGCTAGAAGGTGCTATAGGATGGAGAGAGGTGACGGTAGGCCTAGTATCAGGCTTAGGTATGCAGGCTTACTACTCTTCATAGCTAGAGTCTACAGTCTACTCGTAGGTCTACTATTCACGGTGATAGCTACTAGGAGACTTACAGTCGGCGAATTCGGTTTATGGAACTATATATCGACTATATCTGGATATTGGATACTTCCACTCGGCTTCATAGGATACTGGATCGTAAGATTCACGGCTAGAGGTGAGCGTACCGGAGCTACAGCGGTATTCATAAGCTCGGCCATATCGGTGATCACCCCGCTACTATTCCTCCTATCCTCCCGTATGATTTTCGGATCGATCGATATAGACTACCTAGTATTAATCCTAGTATCGGTGGAGCTAGCTATCATAGGTGTATCATCGCCGTTTGATTGGATAGCTCAAGGGTTGAAACCTGAGATACTAGCTTTCGCTTCGATAGTTTTCGAAACGGCTAAACTTCTATCGGCATCCATACTAGTAGCTATGATGAGGCTGGGATTAGTCGGTATCATACTAGCTGTATCTATAAGCTATGCGGCTAGGGCTATGATGATGTATGGAGCTGTTAAACGGTTTATATCAGGATCATCCATGGATCCCAAACTAATTAGACGCATATTTAGAGGTGTATGGCTACCTATCTATGGATCGATACCTTCGATTATCTCATCGATGGACGCTATACTTTTAGTGCATATGACCGGGGCGACCGATAGTCTAGCATTCATATCGGCTATAAGGACTGTAAGCTCACCTATAGGGTTAAGCTTAGCTATATCGACAGCTCTATACCCTAAGCTTCTAGCTGAAGGCCGGCTGGAAGATGCTGAGGAAGCTGCTAAGCTAGTATATATGCTATCTATACCATCATCTGTAGGTGTCGTACTACTGGCACCATACCTACTCTCGATACTTCGATCAGATTATACCATAGTATTCATACCCCTATCGATATACGCTATACTTCAACTGATCTCCATAGCTTCAAATTTAGCTATGACGATAGCTTCAGGCTTAGAGAGGGTCGATCTAAATGAAGATGCAAACTTTAAAGATTATGCTAGAAGCAAATTATTTAAGGTTGCTAATATGAGTACGATGTCATCGCTGATATATGTGGGAGTCTTAGCATGCCTACTATACCTCCAGAAAAATTCATGGCTATCTAATACGCAGCTATCGATCTCTGTAGCTTTCGCATGGATAATATCGGTTGCCGCATCTACGATATTCTCGTTGATATATGCGTATAGGATGCTCCTCGGAGAATTAGAGCATACGAGGATTCCGTGGACTTCGATAGCTAGATACATACTGGCATCGATCGCCATGGCTATACCGGTATATATGCTTAGACCTAGAGTTGTTTATATAGAGGTATTACCGCTTCTACGGAGTATAACTCCACCAATATTGTCAGGTGCGTCCATATACTTCGCTACACTATACCTGCTAGATCCATGGTTTAGGAGACTATTATCTAGGCTTATATTCATGATGGTTAGAAGATTCTCCTAAGATCAACTTCGTTATGGATGTATATGGATAGGGTTCTGAGCGTCTATTCTTTGATGGATGTACGTAGCTCCGAGGATTTATAGATACGCGTCAGACGGTTGATCCATCTTCACATATCTGCTAAGGCTGAACTCATCATCCGCAAAGATAGACTTACCATTTCTCGATAGCTATAATCTTATCTTATCGAGGCTACGCTATGCATCGATAAGCTTATACTAAGAGCATCCGTATCGAAGGCTAACTAGACTGATCCCATAATTTCACTCTAGACCTCTCAAAGCGAGGCTTATAACCTGCTTAGCCTATTCGATCTTAGCTGAGCTGTTGTATCCCCATACCCTCGCTTGTATCGAAAATAGCAACTATATTCATGGCTTCCATTGCTTTGGAGGGATCTAAGGTGGAAGCTTAGGTTCCTCGAATATCTTCTGAATCCCGTACTTCTCCCAGTGTACCTTACGGTCTAAAGGCTGTCTAACCCGTGTAGGTGATTCAGCCGGGTATCCAAGCGAAACCATACATAGAATTCTAAGCTTCTCAGGTACGCCTAGAAGCTTCTTTATAGGCTCCTCGTACTCGGTACCTGCTACGCCCATCCAGCATGAACCTAGGCCTTGAGCGTATGCGGCTAGTAGAAGATTCTCTACTGCCGCACCTAGATCTTCACGCCAGAAGCTTGATAACTCTGGATCTCCTACGACTGCTATGACGACAGGGGATTCAGCCATAAACCCGCCCCACCTATGGATCTCAGCAAGCTTCCTTCTAGTTTCAGGATCTCTAACCACTATGAAGTTCCAGTGCTGAGAGTTACGAGCTGAGGGGGCCCAGTGAGCCGCATAGAGACATAAGAGGATCTTCTCCTCCTCCACAGGCTTATCGAGGTATCTCCTCACACTCCGTCTACCCCTTATAGCTTCGAATACATCCATAAGCTATACGCCTGAGAGACAGGTGGTATGACGAACATTTAAGCTTTTACGAATCTTAAAAGTTAGTTAGCGGAGGTATGTCTAGGGTTAGAGATTTAGGGCTAGCTTCGGAGGGTAGGCTTAAAGTCGAATGGGCTGAAGCACATATGCCTGTCCTTATGAAGATAAGGGGAGCCTTCCTAGAGGAGAAACCTCTAAAAGGAGTTACGGTGGGAGCCTGCCTCCATGTAACTAAGGAGACGGCTGTACTCGTTAAAACACTTATAGCCGGAGGAGGTGAGGTAGCTCTATGCTCATCCAACCCGCTCAGCTGCCAGGATGATGTAGCCGCAGCTTTAGCGTTAGATGGGATACATGTATACGCATGGAGGGGACAGAGTAGGGATGAATATTACAAGTCGATAGAGGACGTGTTAAGCTATAATCCCGAGATACTACTCGATGATGGGGCGGATCTAATAGTTACGATGCATAGGAGGCACCCTGAGCTCTTAGAAAACTGTATGGGTGGATGCGAGGAAACCACTACCGGTGTATATAGGCTCAGATCGATGGAGAGAAAAGGGGAGCTTAAGATACCTGTGATAGCGGTTAATAACGCCGAGACTAAATGGGATTTCGATAATGTCTACGGTACTGGTCAGAGTACATTGGATGGCGTGATAAGAGCTACCAATATCCTGTTAGCCGGTAAGAAAGTTGTCGTAGCCGGGTATGGACATTGCGGTAGAGGTATAGCTTGGAGGGCTAGGGGTATGGGTGCTCATGTGATCGTAACAGAGGTTGATCCGGTTAAAGCGTTGAAGGCCATTATGGATGGATTCCATGTCATGCCTATGAGCGAAGCGGCTCCTATAGGCGATATATTCATAACTGCTACAGGGAATAGGGATGTGGTGAGGGCTGAGCATATGGAGGCTATGAAGGATGGGGCTATACTATGTAACGCGGGACATTTCGACGTAGAGGTTTCGGTTAGGGATTTGGAGAGGATATCTGTATCTAAGCGTAGGGTTAAACCCTATGTGGATGAGTATAGGCTTAGAGATGGCAGGAGGCTATACCTACTAGCTGAGGGGAGGCTTGTAAACCTTGTAGCGGCTGAGGGGCATCCGAGCGAGGTTATGGATATGTCATTCTCGAATCAAGCTTTATGCGTGAAGCATCTAATCGAAAATAGGGGTAAGCTTAAACCTAGCGTATACGATGTCCCTCTGGAGATAGATAGAGCTGTAGCGAAGCTTAAATTAGAAACTCTAGGTGTGAGGATAGATAGCCTTACAGAGGAGCAGATAGTGTATCTATCGAGCTTCGAGTATGGTACATAGCTATGAAGCTATCGGATGTGGGTGAGAGGAAGCTTATAGAGATTATATCATCCATCCTAGAGCAGGATCCGGATGAGCTCTTAGGCTTAGGCGTAGACGATGCCGCGGCTAAACCTGTGTATAAGGATCTATGTATAGTTATGCATACGGATGTATTCGTCGAATCGACGGATAAGCTTCCAGGCCAGAGTTATAGGGATCTAGCTTGGAAAGCTGTAACCGCTAACGTATCTGATATAGCGGCTAAAGGTGCTAAGCCATATGCGATGCTCTCAGCTGTAGGAATGCCTGGGACGTATGATCTAGATGTTTTCGAGGAGTTGATGATGGGGCTGGATGATGCTTCATCCGAGTATGGATGCCATATAGTCGGAGGGGATTTAACCTCGTCCAGGGAGCTATTCATAGCTATAACGATCCTAGGCTTAGCCTATAGGGATAGGATTATAGGTAGGAGGGGGGCTAGGCCTGGAGATATAGTATGCCTTACAGGTGAGATCGGATATACGGCGCTAGCATACAAGATACTATTCGATAGATGGGATGTAAAGGAAGATCTCAAATATAGAGTCCTAGACAGGGTCTATAAGCCTAAAGCACGGTTAGATGAGGGGTTAGCTCTAGCATCGACTGGAGCCATATCTAGCTGCATGGATGTAAGCGATGGGTTAGCTGTATCCTTGAATACGCTTGCGGAAATCAATCGTGTATCGATCATAATCGATGAGATACCTGTACCGAGAGAGGTTTCATCGATAATCGAGGGGTATGGCATGGACCCTAAATATACTGTACTATACGAGGGCGGAGAGGAATATGAGCTTCTATTCACCGTTAAACCTAGCAGGTTGAAAATAGTCGAGGAGGCATTATCCAAGCTTGGATCCAGGTTTAGCATTATAGGACGCGTAATAGAGGGGAGCGGCGTCTACCTATCCTCTGGAGGGAGGATAGAAGCTAGAGGATGGCAACACTTCTTCAGATGGAGGTAGTATCCAGCCTACTTTCTAGGAGCCCTTACCTCTAATACGTTCCTATAACATGTTATCGAAGCTCTACTAGGATCTACAGGTACGGGTAGATCTATACGTATATGATACTTCTTGAACCTACCGCTCCTATGAGTAACCCTTAGAGAACTAAAATCTAGTGTACGTTGAAGATTAGCTTCTATCTCTACGGTATTCTCATCTACAAACCTTACACGAGCACTCTCACTATCGGCGCAAGGTATATCGACCGTTATCACAACCTCCCTAGGTTCTACGTAGACGTTAGCTAAAGGCTCTATAGCTTCTGATGATGGATGCCAAAGGCTCCTCTTCTCCACCTCTGCTAGATAATTCTCTATGATCCCCTCTAGCCTACCCATATACTCTTCGATTATATCCGTTAACCTCCTACGCCTACTCATACACTACACCCTCCTACACGTGGAGCGGAGGTATATCATACTCTTGACCCTTCCTCATCCTAGCGAGCTCAGCTTCAGTCCTCTTCATTAGATCCCTAGCAGCCAGTCTTATCTCCTCACCCTTCTCCCTAAGCTCTACTAGATCTATCTCTAACCCTACAAGCTTACCGAGCTCCTCCAAGACTGAAGCCGCAGCATCTGGATCCGGATAGTTGAAGAAGCTTTGAGCTAGAAGCCCTACAGCCGTTAACCCGTATAACGGTGCAAGCCTCATCATCGATGCATATGGTCCGACCAGGTAGCCTCTATCAAGTATCTCCATACCCCTAGCTTTAAGATCCTCTACAACCTCCCTACTCGAAGCTGTAGCATAGACTCTAGGCTTATCAAGCTTATACCTCTCCTCCACAGGTATACCACCTAGGGTTACTAAGAGTTTAGCTTTCTTCTTGGAAACCCATTCGACTATAGCCCTGCATATCTTAGGTACGGCTGAAGCCGGGATAGCGATCTCCGATATAAGTGCAACCAGCCTCCCAGAACGTAGTATCCTGAATGGGGGTTTAGGTATACCTCCATGGAGGACTACGACCGGTGGTAGTAGATCCGATTCTATGAAGCCAACCTCCTCCATATCGGTCTTAGAGGCTAGATGGAATACAGCTATCAAACCCACTAAACCTACATCAGGTAGCCCAGCGATCACTATAGGCTCCTCACCTATCTCCTTAACCTCTACTATAGAAACCTCTCCGTCAGACATGCCAGCCACAAATAAATTCTCGCGATACAGCCTTATATCAACGTTACACCTCCTACACCATATAGCGAATAGTATTTATAGATCGAATCCATCTATCCAGATCGGTATTGAAGGTTAAGATCATAGCTCTAGGAAGTATAGCATCCTCAGATGATGCTTTAGCTTTGAAGGCTATGGATAAACTTAGATCGATAAACTTACCATCAGAAGTGGAGTTGATAGAAGCCGATAGAAACCCCTACAGACTCCTAAGCGAGGTAGAAGAATGCGATAAACTCATAGTGATCGATGCTATAAGAGCCGGAGCGCCACCTGGAACGATACATAAACTCGGAGTAGACTCCATAGAGCCGGCTAGATCGATAACACTTCACAGGATGGATACAGCTACACTGATAAAGCTAGCGTTAACCCTAGCATCAGAAAAGCCTAGAGATATAGTAATCATAGGTTTAGAACCCTACACGGTGGATCCAGGAGAAAAACTATCACCCAGGATAGAAGGAGAGATAGATAAGCTGGTAGAGGAAGTTTTAAGGGAGATAAATAGAGGAAAACACTTAAACCCAAGCCCCCTATCTACAACATAGGATTAGAGGTAGCGGGGGTAGCCAAGCTAGGTCTAAGGCGCGGGACTGAGGCTCCCGTGGGGTAGCCCTTCGTGGGTTCAAATCCCACCCCCCGCACCAATTTACCTGTAAAACTATAGGGTACTAGTTTATTCTTGGTGTCGTACATCTAAACCTAATAGGATGAAAACAAGACAATTAAGGATAGGATCATTTATGTTCATCTTCAATCTTTAGAGATGGATAATGATCAGAAAAGTAGTGCTAGTATCTCGCTTTCTAAGTTTATTGTCGAGTGTGTAAGATTAATTAAAGGAGTGGGGAATGGTCTCTGAGAAATTATTAGAGATATTAAACGCTATTATAGCAAAGCTTCAAGAAAAGAAATGGACTTAAGGAGTAACTAAGCGAGCTCTACAAGCAGAAAGAATCGATGCCTCAGTGTATTTAAAAGCGTATACAATTAATTGAGATCGGAAAGATATCCTGTTTAGACAAATCTATATTTGTATTATATACGGTTAAAATCAGAGGAGATCGATACATGTCTATTATGTGATACGTTAAAGGATGAAATTATGGAAATCAGAAGGTTAATGTGTAAGTTTAAGATGGCATAGAGTTGGATAAACGGAGGTAGTGAATTCGCGGTTACATTTATGATTCGGAATTCGGTGATTCAAGCCGAGGCATTAATCCGAGAACATCCTTCGAGGATTCTGGCGAATAGCTGGGTCTACCTAATTTGCAATACACCTAAAAGAATGTTTAAGAAAGATGTAAAGACGGCTAGAGTTAAATAATTGAAGCACCAAACATATAATCGGGTGAGCTTCATGGAGACCCCTAAACTCTATGTTCTGCCACAACTTCCCTACGGTTATAGTGATCTAGCACCATATATGTCTGAGGAGCAGCTGCACATACACCATACTATACATCATCAAGCTTACGTTAATGGAGCAAACGCTATACTTAGGAAGCTAGATAGCGCCCGTAGAGAAAATACTGACATAGATGTTAAAGCCGCTTTAAAGGAGCTTTCATGGAATATAGGAGGACACCTATTACATTCAATATTTTGGGTGAACCTTGCACCGCCAAGTAAAGGCGGAGGGAAGCCGGGCGGAAAATTAGCGGACATCATTGAGAAGGAGTTTGGCAGCTTCGAAAGGTTTAGGAAGGAGTTTACGCAGGCTGCTGTCAGCGTTGAGGGGTCTGGTTGGGCAGCCCTAACAATATGCAGGCAAACCAACCGTCCATTAATAATGCAAATAGAGAAGCATAACACCAACATGTATCCAACATTCCCGATCCTAATGGTCTTAGACGTCTTTGAACACGCCTACTACATAGACTATAAAAACAAAAGAGCCGACTTCGTAGAAGCTTTCTGGAACATAGTCAATTGGGATGAAGTAAGTAAGCGCTTAGAAGAAGTGCTTAAATAAGAAGCATTAGAATTCATCATAATATTTTTTTATCTTTAAATCTTAGAGGGAAAATATACGGTTATATATTATAGTTATTCTTAAAAATATGGATAGCGAAGAGGCGACTATTAGATTAAAACTGTCTTATTTGTCTATGTTGATAATAGTTTTAGGAGATAGATTGCTAAAGCATATTTCAATAAATTTGCGCCTAAGAATTGGAGGAGCATTAGTACTGGTTCAATATCGGCTGAAGATGTTTACTCAGATACTCTCAGGCTTATATGAAGTAATTTTTCGAAAATTTTCTTTTTAGGAAACGATGCTATTTAGCTAAGGTAGTTTAGTGTATGAGGATTAAGTCAGATATTTTACAATTTTACGTAAGTTGGCTAAGCATACCGAGAAAATATTTGAGCAGAAGAATAATGTACGTTTAGAGGATTTAATTGAAATTTATGTCTAGTATAATGATAAGGAGTTCCAATATCTATATGCTAATGAGGATCAAAGAATTATTAACTCATTAGTTCATTTTTAATTCATAGAAGGCATTTAAATATGTTTCAGGATTGAAGACTGAGCTCGGGGATGGCGATATTATAGCGATAACACCGCTCATAGGTGGTAGATAGTCAGCACGACTTATCCTTGAATCTTACATGTTTTACCTAATGATAAGTGTCAGAATCCTGAATGCGACTCCACCTAAAGTTATTGCAAATACTATCTCGAATACTGTTATTAAAAGTGTGTTTTTCCATCCGACTTCTTTAATTAATGCTGCGATAGTCGATATGCATGGTATATAGAACATTGTTACTATCGTGAATACAATCATCTGAGTAGGTGTTAAGATGATAGAGAAATCCATCGTTCCAAGTAGGGTTGAGAGCATTATCAACGTTAGCTCCTTTCTTAGTATGCCGAAAATCAACGTTATGCCCGTAATGGCTGGCAGCCCCAGCCATGCGACGGTTATCGGGCTAAGCATCGTTGAAATAATCTCCAATAAACCTAAAACCTCCATCGATTTAATGATGAAGCTTCCGGCGATTATGAGCGGGAATGCTATCTTGATGAACTCAGTTAGCCTAAAAAATGTTTGTTTGAGAACTGTTTTTAGATGCGGAATCCTATAGGTAGGCATTTCCATGATTAGAGCCGCAGGCTCACCTGGGAGAGCTTTAAAAGCTAATCTTCCAAGTAAGAATATAACGATTAGATCGAAGACGTATAGTGCTAGAACCCACTCTATCCCCAGGAACCGACCGACAAGGCCGAGGATTATAACTGTTCGTGCAGCACAGGGGATGAGGGTTGTTACGAAGACTGCGAGAAGCCTCTCCCTCTCGGTCTCCATTATTCTGCAACCTAAGCATGCTGGAACATTACATCCGTAGCTAAGTATTATCGGTATAAAGGCTTTCCCATGCAACCCCATTCTATGCATTAAACTATCCATTAGGAATGCGATTCGACATAGATATCCTGAATCCTCTAGCATGTACAGTATTACGTAGAATGGAGCTATATACGGAATAGCTATGGTGACGCCTGCGATAACCCCCTCCATAATACTCCATATTAATGAGCCTACTACTCCGACCCCGAAAATCCCGCTGATAGAGGACTCAAAACCGTAAAATATACCGTTCAGTAGCTCTGAGATGTATCCTCCGAAAATGAAAACAGTGTAGAATATGGAGAGAAGCGTAATGATCATTATTGGATAGCCTAAAATCCTATGAGTTGTTAGATCGTGAAGCATCTCTTCGATCGACGGCTTTAAAGGAGGCGTAATCCTCTGAACCTCCCTAACGATACAGGTAACCTTCTCGTACCTTTCGGAAGTCATAACCGATGGGCAGGGGTGCCCATGGATTTCCTCGATTTCAGTTGCAAGATTTCTAGCGAAAGAAGCTATTTGAGGATTTATCTTCGATATTTCTTCTACGATTTCCTTATCTTCTTCGAGTAGTTTAATCGCTGTGTAGCGTATCGGATAATGATAATTTATCTGTTTAATCATTTCTGTAAGTTTAGCTATTCTTTCCTCGATCTCCTTACCATACTTTATCTCAACACACCTTTTCCGCCCCTTTTCAGCGACCTCTATAATCTTATCTAAAAGTTGGGTGAGACCTACACCCTTTATCGCGATCGTAGGTACGATAGGAATTCCTAAAAGCTCCTCCAGCTTTCCCACGTCGATCAATATACCCTTCTTTCTCGCAATATCCATCTGATTCAACGCTATCACCATCGGAGCTTCAAGCTCCATCAATTGTATGGTGAAGAATAGGTTCCGTTCAAGAGCCGAAGCATCTACTACATTCACTACGACATCGGGTTTTTCAACAGCAATATACCTTCGTGAAATGAGCTCCTCTAAAGAATATGTTGATAAAGAGTATATTCCAGGCAAGTCGATTATATCTATAACGTAATCCTTATAGTAGAGTGTCCCTTCAGCTTTCTCTACGGTTTTACCCGGCCAATTACCAATATGTTGATGTAGTCCAGTAAGCTGATTAAATATAACGGATTTTCCAACATTTGCATTCCCAGCTAAAGCTACTGTTATCTTTCTCTTAGACATCCCTCTTCTTCACCACGAAAATCTTCTCAGCTAAACCTCGACCTAAGGCTAGCCTAGTACCCCTCACTAAAACTTCCAACGGACCGCGGAATGGAGCCGATTTCACAACTAAAACCTCTGTTCCCGGAGTGAAACCCATATCCATTAACCGTTTCTCAGCCCCCCATCTAGCCCCATGCCCCCTTCCATAGCCTCCTCTAATCGATGATACGATCCCAACTTCACCTTCCCTCAACCAGGTTAATGGTACCTCCTGCCCGTTAGATATTTTTCGCTGTTCCATATAGCTCCCTCCCCCTCACTCTAATGGAGGATGCCATAGAAGCGCTGAGCCCATGACTTCTATCCCCCACTTTAACAAGGATCAATTCATCAGAAATTTTCTTCAGAACCTCTATCGTAGCTCCAGGTACTATACCTGCTTTAGCGAAATACTCCAATATACTATATTCCTCTTCGGTTAGCTTGACTATCACAGCACTTTCACCAGGCTTCAAGTCGGTTAACGGCCGACTCTCCTCCTCAAATACTCCCCCACAGTCGGTGGGTATAGGATTTCCATGTGGACAAGTTTGAGGATGCCCCAGAGCTTTTTCGATCTTCTTTACTATATCTCGCGGGAAAGCATGCTCCAATCTACAAGCAATATCATGGACTCTCTCCCACTCAACATGAAAAATATCGGTTAAAAGCCGTTCGCAAAGCCTATGTCTCCTAATCACTTGTAAAGCTATCTTCCTACCTTCCTCAGTTAATCTTACGCCTTTATAAGGCTCATGAACTATGTAGCCCTTCCTCTCAAGCCGCTCAAAGGTATTGGTAACCGATCCGGGAACAACCTTCAAAAGTTTAACTAAATCTTTAGTTCGTGCCCTACCCACCTTTTCCTGCAACCTATAGATAGCCTCAAGATATTCTTCCGTAGCCTCGGTAAGGGCATACTCCTCCATGTTAGACGTATGTAAATGTACGACTAGTCGTACATTTAAACTTTACCTCATCGAAAACAAAACTCACCTATATGCTCTTTGAATAAATCTCTACGATCCTCTTGAAGCCTTTCCAGTATAGACGCTGGCATGAAAAGATCTGCTGAGACCCTAAAAATATATTATGAGATCTATATATATCTGCCGGTATACCAAAGTTTACAAGGAAGTATAAAGTAACAGTTATCTACGAGAAAGTGAAAATTTACTGTTCATCGATAATTTTTGACTATATCCCCATAATAATTGCCATCCGCTTTATCTACAGCCCATAGAAAGCATAGAAAGTTTTAGAAGAAAGCTAGGGAGGATTCAATGGATACGATCAATCGCCCCATATTATTGCATGATGTGAAAAGAGAGATATTCGGTCTTCCCCCTAAAATAAGCAAGAAACGTTCAGCTAGCAATATAATCAAGTGAACGTTGGCAGCAGCCTCTAGAAGGGGATAATCACGCATATAGACTTTAACTGGAAGGCTATAGGAACCATCTTAGATATCCCCAGAAAAGGCAGGTTTCAAATGAGGGGGAAAGCAGTAGAGATAGAAGTTGAGTTCACATTAAATCTGTGATATTCGAAAATACTATTCCTATATTACCTTTATACCTTCCCTACTACCATGCTATAGCATGTAGAGGTTGCCGACGCTTCCAAAAACAAATGAATCCGGCATAGCTCTATACATCGTGAAGATTGCATGCCAACCAGTGCAATGTGACGGGGCAATCATCTTCGGACTTATTTTTCTCAGCTCTTCTACGGTTTGGTTAATACGCTTCTCGAATTCCCTACCTCCTAGATGGAAGCCGCCTAGAACGGCATAAACCGTCTCTATACCTGTAAGATGCTGTGCATAGCTGATCGTGTTTACTATACCGGCATGACTGCATCCAGATAAGATAACTAGCCCCTTACGCTTAACATCGATTACTAACGCTCTTTCATCCCATATCCATGGATCCGGCTTCCACCTACCATTAATGAGAGCTATATGCCGTGGATAACCCTTCTCGAAAGAGGTCTTCCGCGGAATCTCACCGGTAACTAATGCTGAGCTATCGGCTATGGGGAGCGGTTTGCTTACTTCGATATACCTAGCTGGTTTAACCCTATCTTCAGACGGAAAGTTTGGATACTTCCTTATAGTCCCGTTCGAGCTGATAGATCCTCTCCTCCTAAACATATATCTATGGACTAGTATTGGTAATTCACTCCTACCTATCAGTCTAACGACGGCTGGTAGACCGGTGAAGTGATCGTAATGCCCATGCGATATGAATATGTATTCTACCTCGGTTAGATCTACCCCCATCCTCTTAGCATTCATTACCACACCATACGGACTACATCCAGTATCGAAGAGTATGCTATGCTTCTCACCATCAACGAAGACTCGAACAAGCATCGAGAAGCTATGCTCTGCTATCGGGTAACGAGAAGTCTTTTTCGCCCATTCCCTGAAGCTTTTAACCTCCAGCCTCAGGGATGAGGAGAGGAAATCCACGCAATTATCTATGATATCGATTATCTCCACCCTTTCAACCTTTCTAAGTCTGAAATGCTGACTGTTTTTCATGGATTATACCCTGTTTATAACGTACCCTTATAATCGATTGTTGCTGGGCATCCAACGCATTTCTTGCTAGTATATCTTGAACATGATTTGCAGTTAACCTTGCACGGTGCAATCTTCTCTCTTCTAGAGGCAAGATAATTCCTCACCGGGATGAGTTGTGAGAAGTATATATCGCTTACCAGGTAAAATTCCGATCTCCTTATACCGGCTCCACTCCTAATAGAGCATTTCTCGATAGATATGCTCTCTAAGGTATTCTGATCTTCGGCGACAACGATAGCTATTAAGTTATAGCCACCGAGAGTCTTGAATATTTGGACAACTCTTGGGCAATCTTTAAACCTTTCGAGAAGATTCTGCATAGCTTCAGCACTCTCCATCTCGAGGAGGACGATCGCCGGGAAGAGCTTAAAGTAGAATGGGTTTATGAGAGCTGAAACTTTAACGGCATTCTGCTCCAACAACCTTTGAAGCCTCCTCCTAACCCCCATACTTGTGTAGCCGGTACTCTTAGCAAGCTCCTTCAATGTTATTCTGCCATTCAATTGGAGATCCGAGATTATCTTCCTATCTACCTCATCCAATCCTTTCACCAGTTTATTTTCTAAACATAAACTATTTTAAATAGTTTATCATACTGAAATACATCCAGACGGATTGGTGAGAAAAGTGAACAGCGAAATAAAGGGAAAAGGAGAGATCAACGAGGATCAGGAACAGACGCTAAAGATTAGAATGGGGAAGATAAAGCATAAGGTTGCCGTTATAAGCGGTAAGGGTGGTGTTGGTAAGAGTACTGTGGCGGTGAATCTTGCGATAGCATTCGCCCTAAACGGCTATAGAGTCGGTATACTGGATGCCGACATGCATGGACCAAGCATACCAAAGATGCTTGGGTTGAGCGGTAGTAGGCTTAAGGTAGGTCCACCTGGCATTTTCCCAGCGATAGGCCCATTCGATATCAGAGTTGTCTCGATAGATTTCCTCCTACCAGATGAAAATACTCCGGTTATCTGGCGTGGACCCTTAAAGATGGCTGCTATACGTCAGTTCCTCTCAGATGTCGTTTGGGGGGAGCTGGATCTGCTACTTATAGATCTGCCTCCTGGAACCGGAGATGAATCGTTAAGCATAGCGCAGCTGCTACCTGAGATGGATGGGGTTATAATAGTTACTATTCCATCCGAGATCTCGCAGATAGTTGTTAAAAAGGCTGTTAACTTCGCTAAGACGCTCGGCTTACCGATCATAGGCGTAATTGAGAATATGAGCGGCTTCATATGCCCGAACTGTGGTGCAAAGATCGATATATTCCAGTCTGGAGGAGGAGAGAGGATGGCTGACGAGATGGGTATCTTATTCCTTGGAAGAATACCGATAGATCAGAAGATATGCGAAAGCTCGGATAGAGGCAAACCGTTTATCTCCGAATACAGTAGTTCACCCTCATCGAAAGCCTTCATGGAGATAACCCGGAAAATCGAGGATTTCTTAAATAAAAGGAAAAGCTTTTTGAAAAATGCTTGTGGGTGAGCTGAAATGAGGGTTTGCGTATCTGCGTCGGCAGATACTTTAGAAGCACCTGTAGACTCCAGGTTTGGTAGGTGCCACTACTTTATCATCGTAAACACGGAGAATATGAGCTTTGAAGCTATCCCAAATATGGCTTCTGAAACCATAGGTGGAGCTGGTATTCAAGCAGCTCAGCTCATAGTTAGTAAGGGTGTTAAGGCTATTATAACTGGTAATATTGGACCTAATGCCCTCCAAGCACTACTATCGGCTGAGGTAAAGGTTTATGTAGGTGCTTCTGGAGCCGTTAGAGAGGCCATCGAGAAATATATGAGAGGCAAGCTAAGGGAAGTAGGTGCTTCAATGGCTTCTGGATATTTTGGGATGAATATTGGATGGCAGCGTGACTTTGGAAGAAGATAATATGTCATCCCAGGGAGTTTAGCCGAGATGGAGAGAGTGGTTATACCCGCTGAAGATAGGAGTGGGCTTAACGCAAAATTATCTGAGCATTTCGGGAGAGCTCCATATTTCATCGTAGTGGACTTAGATGAAGACGGTAATGTTTTAAGCGTTCAAACCTTGAGGAATTTAGGTGAGCATTTCGGTGGAGTTGGAAGACCAGCCGAGAACATACTGCGGCTCAGACCTAACGTTATAATCACTTATGGTATGGGTCCGCGGGCGCTGAGCATATTTCAAAGCGCTAGAATTGCGGTGTTGAGAGCAAATGCGAATATCGTTAAAGAAGTTCTCGAAGCGTATAGAAGAGGATTGCTCGAAGAGCTTACGGAGGGTTGCTACCGTGCCCGACATGGATAGGGATTTGATGGAAGAAAACTAGGGAGAAAGGATAGGTATATACAAGGTCTTCACCATGATATTATCCATCGCTAGCGGTAAGGGTGGAACTGGGAAGACCTTGATCGCAGCTAATATAGCTATTTCAGTAGGGGGTAATATTCAGCTTCTAGATTGCGATGTCGAGGAGCCCAACCTCCATTTACTCCTACATCCTAAAGTAGTTAGCGAAGAAACTGTTTACAGCATGGTTCCATCCGTTAATGAGGAGCTATGCGACCATTGCGGGAGATGCTCATCATTCTGCTCCTATAAGGCTCTCTTCGTTACACCTATGAAGATTTTAGTTTTTCCGGAGCTCTGTCATGGCTGCGGCAGTTGCATTTTAGCCTGCCCTAAAAAAGCCATCAATGAGGGAAAACGTATAGTAGGAGTTTTAAAGAGAGGTTACAAGAATAGTATAGAGCTTATCTATGGCGAACTCAAAATTGGGGAGCGTATGACAACACTACTGATTAGAGAGGTAAAAAACATATCAGTAGAGATGAGAAAGATGTTATTATCGACGCCCCACCCGGTGCATCCTGTCCGATGGTCGAAGCTGTTAGGGGAAGCGACTTCTGCATCCTCGTAACAGAACCTACACCATTTGGTTTATATGACTTAAGAATAGCTATTCAAGTTTTCCGTAGTATGGATATCCCATTCGGGGTTGTTATCAACCGTGCCGGTATAGGCGATGAAAAAGTTTATGATTATTGTAGAGAGAATGAAATACCGATCCTACTCGAGATTCCATATCAAAGGAGGATAGCTGAGCTTTACTCTATGGGTATACCCTTCAGTCTAAAGATTCCAGAATGGAGGGAAAAGTTTAAGGTATTACTTGATGAAGCGAGGAGGCTTATCGGTAAATGAAGCAGATAACAATCCTGAGCGGTAAGGGTGGAGCGGGAAAACAACGCTAACAGCAGCTTTCACGATCCTAGCGGAGAGGATTGTTGTAGCCGATTGCGATGTCGACGCTCCAAATCTCCACATGCTTCTACATCCAGAAGTAATCGAGAAACAGGAATTTAGAGGTTCTATGATAGCGAGGATCGATAACACTAAATGCAGGAGGTGCGGTTTATGCCGCGAGAAGTGTAGGTTTGATGCTATAAGTGAAGATTTTAAAGTTGACCCATTCTCATGCGAGGGATGCGGCGTCTGCACACTTGTATGCCCGGTGAACGCTATATTTCTAGATGAGCGTATCGCTGGCTATGTATATCTTTCAAAGATAAAATCCGGGTTTATGGTTCACGCTATGCTTAATCCAGGTGAAGCGAACTCTGGAAAGCTTGTAGCGATAGTTAGGCAGAATGCGGTGATGTTAGCTAAAAGGGAGAATATCGATATCATACTAATCGATGGCCCTCCAGGGATAGGCTGCCCAGCGATATCCTCTGTTGTAGATGTGGATATAGGTCTGATAATTACTGAGCCTACGATATCAGGTTTTCACGATCTAAAAAGAGTATTACTCTTACTGAAACATTTCGATATCCCATCCTTAGTATGTATAAACATGTATGATATAAATTATAATAACACAGATAAGATCGTAGAATTCTGCAGAGAAAATGATATAGAGGTTATCGGTAGAATCCCCTTTAACCCGGAGGTTACCAAGGCGATGATCGATGGGAAGACCATCGTAGAGTATTCTCCAGAAAGCGACGCTGCGAAGGAGATAGAGAGAATATGGGGGAGAATACTTAGTATATAGGGCTTCTATAATGGTATACATCTAAGAGGGAAACTGTAGATGGCTTCATTAGTATTCGGACCGGTCTCCTCAAGGCGTTTAGGAAGGAGTCTAGGGATAAACAATATCCCATATAAGACATGTACATATTCATGCGTGTACTGCCAACTAGGAAGGACAACCCACATGCTTATTAGAAGACGGAGGTTCTATAAACCGGAGAAGATTTTAACCGAAGTTGAAAGGAAGGTTGAAGAACTACGCTTAAAGGGTGAGCGGATAGATTATTTAACCTTCGTTCCCGACGGCGAGCCAACGTTGGATGCTAACCTCGGAAGGGAGATTCTACTTCTAAAGCGGATAGGTATTCCGATAGCCGTTATAACCAACGCTTCTCTACTATGGAAGCATGATATTAGAGAAAGCTTGCTTGAAGCCGATCTTATCTCATTAAAGATCGATGCAGCCAGTCAAGACTTATGGGAGAAGGTGAATAGGCCGCATAGAAGCCTGCAGCTGAATGACATTTTACGCGGTATAAAAGAGTTTACTGAAATATTTGATGGAACGATAATAAGTGAAACGATGCTTATTGATGGCATAAACTACGGTGAAGAACTTAAGCGGATAGCAGATTATCTTGGGAAGCTAGATAAATTGGATGCGGCTTATATAGCGGTGCCAACAAGGCCACCAGCGGAGGGATGGGTTAAACTAGCTAGAGGAGGGATTTTAAACGAAGCTTTCCAAGCATTCTCAAGGGAGCTTGGAGGTGAAAGGGTAAAATTTTTAGTGAAACACGGAGAGGGTACCTTCGCTTTTACCAGGGGGATCGAAGATGAGATAGTTAGCATAGCGGCTGTGCATCCGATACGGAAAGACGATTTAACGAAGTTTTTAAGCGGCATTGGAGTGGATCCATGCATCATAGAAAAGCTTGTTCAAGAAGGAAAACTAATAAAGCTTAGATACGGCGAAGACGAGTTTTATAGGAGACGTTTCTAGAATATACTATACAGTGGATGATTTTTAACTAGCGGCTTTATACCTAGGCTTCTTGCATGATACGCTATTATCGCATCGATCACCGCACATATAGGAAAGATATGCTTCGCTTTCACGATCGAGCCGTAAACGATAAAATTCGCTCCCATCGCCTGAGCGAGGGATAGCACTCCACCTCTACATGCTATCTTCGCATCCTTCCCTAAACTCCTATTTTTACTCCATTTCCCCACAACGCCTACCGGTGCCGTCCCGGTGGGTAAACCGAACCTCTCC
>Ga0272445_1001179_pt1 | contig 21238 bp, 17 predicted proteins | sample YNPCB0031_FD_194404 | JGI IMG/M metagenome (GOLD analysis project Ga0272445, IMG submission 194404) | Hot spring sediment microbial communities from Yellowstone National Park, WY, United States - YNP-CB-003-1 | ecosystem: Environmental > Aquatic > Thermal springs > Hot (42-90C) > Sediment... | reverse complement strand
ATTATTCCTATTATTTTTTGTAAACTATAGGGATTTGCAGTAAAAAGAGAAAGATAAGAAGTATGTATTTCTATTGAATCTTCTGGTTGCATTACTCCAACAAGAGAAGTTTCAAGTAAAAGCCCAAAAGTATTCCTAAAAGGACCTGTAACGGTTGATTCCATAAACCTAATTATATCATTTGCTATTTTATTTTCTGCTGAATTATATGCGCCATTTTGAATTTGTTTTATTACCGCCTCAATCTTGTTTATAAATGCATTCCTTGTAGAAGGAGGATTAAAATTTCCAAACCCTTGTTCTGCCCATCTTTTTATAGTAGATAATGTTAAAAGAGAAGCATCTTTCCCTAAATAAATGCTTCCACTTCCGGGTTGCCCTTCAATAAATGTTAGATAGTGAAAAGTATAACCATTTTTTGAAAAAATGAATCCTTGCGATTGTGTTTTTCCTGGTTGAATGAGGTTCATGATTTTCTCCATTTTGCATCCCAGTCCCCACATTATTCCTATTATTACACTTACCCCTATTATTTTGAGCACTTTATTCATGATACCCCCTCTTTTTTAAACATTTAAATAATACTTTTTTTTTTTTTCAAAATGTCAAGTCCCTGTATAATTCATAACATTTTGGGCTTTTATTGAAAATTTAAAATAAATTCTTTTAAAATTATTAAAATTAAAAAGGAGATCGAAATGCTTGAAGGAAAAACAGGAATTATAACAGGTGGGGCATCGGGAATAGGAAGAGCAACTGCGATAAAATTTGTTGAATATGGAGCAAGAGTAATCCTTTTTGATTTAAATGAGGAAGGATTAAAAAATTTTTGGGAAGAAAAAATAGGGGATAGGGGATGGTATTTTGCAGGTGATATATCAAAAAAAGAAGATATAGATAAATTTATTAAGGAAATAAAGGAAAAAAATGAGAAAATAGATATACTTGTTAATAATGCAGGAGTTACAAGGGATACTTTTTTGATAAGAATGAAAGAGGAGGATTGGGATTTTGTTTTGAATGTAAATTTAAAGGGGATTTTCCTTTTAACAAAGGAAATTTTGAAATTAATGATTAAAAAAGAAAATGGGGTTATAATAAATTTGTCTTCTGTTGTTGGAATTACAGGGAATATTGGTCAATGTAATTATTCTGCTTCAAAGGCAGGTGTTATTGCATTTACAAAATCACTTGCAAAAGAGGTTGGTTCAAGAAATATAAGGGTTATTGCAGTTGCACCGGGATTTATTGAAACACCGATGACTTTGAAATTGCCTGAAGAAATTAAGAAAAAATATCTTGAACAAATTCCATTAAAAAGATTTGGTAAACCAGAAGAGGTTGCTGAATTAATCTCTTTCTTATCCTCTGATAAAGCATCTTATATTTCTGGTTGTGTTATCCAAATAGATGGCGGAATGATTTGATATTCCTTTTAATCATTTTAAATTTTTCTTTCCCTGAAGAAAAATATCTTTTAAAGGCTTCAAAAGAATTAAAAATTGATTTAAAGGATCTATGTATTGATAAAGAAGGGTTTGAAATTTATGGATATGGAAAATTTAGATTGAAAATATTTGACAATTTAATCTTTTCACCTCTTAAATTGCCTTCATATATAAAAATTATTTCAGAAAACATTTTAAACAATTCTGATTCCTTATGGGCATTGGGTATTTTTTCCTTTTCAAGAATTGATGAAGGAGTAAGAAGGGGGTTAATTGAAAAACCTTTTAAAAATTTGGTTGATTCTGTTGATAAAATTGATAAAAATGAATATTTAAATAAAATTTTAAAAGAAATTGGCTCTTTTGATAAACTTCAAATTAAGGATGAAAATTTATTAAAGGGAATGATATTTGTTTTAAAGGGAATAAAAATATATTTTGAGGAAATAGATGATTTTAGAAAAAATTTAAAAGATGAAGATATTTGGAAAATAATTGATGGAATTGAAGAAAAGGGTGAAGATGGTGTTTCAAATCCTTATGTTGAAAAATTGATTGAAAATACTGATTTTAAAATAATTTCAAAAATTGGAATTGACCTTTCTTATTTCCTTCAAAAGGGAATTGAATTTTTAAAAGAATCGGATTTTAAAGAGAGTTTTGAATTGAATTCAAATTACGGAAAAATAATTCTTGGGAAAAAGGGAAATGATTTTTATAATTCTCCTCCTTATCTTTTGATAATAGAACCTGATGGGAATGATGAATATGAGATATTTTTTAAAAGTTCCCTTTTAAATATTTTAATAGATTTTAATGGAGATGATAAATATAAGGGAAGGATAGCAACAGGCATAGGTGGAACAGGTATTTTAATGGATTTTAAGGGAAATGATAATTATTATGGGGAAAAAATTTGTATTGGTGGAGGTTTATTTGGATGTGGAATTTTATTAGATTATGAAGGAAATGATAAATATGTATGTGATTCGTATGGTGAAGGCGCAGGTTTATTTGGCGTTGGAGTTTTATCGGATTTAAAAGGAAATGATTATTATGAAGGATTTCAGGGAATTCAAGGTTTTGGATTTGTTAAAGGATGTGGAATAATTATTGATAGAGAAGGAAATGATGTTTATGTTGCAAGAGATGACACAGTTAAATATCCATCTCCACAATCAGAAAAACATAATGTTTCACTCTCTCAGGGAATGGGATTTGGAATAAGAGCAGATTTTACAGATGGACATTCACTTGCAGGTGGGATTGGTCTTTTAATTGATGGTAATGGTGATGACAAATATTTTTGTGGTGTATTTGGACAAGGATGTGGATACTGGATGGGGATTGGGGGATTAGTAGATTTTAATGGAAATGATGAATATAAAGGAATATGGTATACACAAGGAGCATCTGCACATTTTGCAATCGGAACACTTTTAGATTTAAATGGAAATGATAAATATTTAACAGAAATGAATATGGGAATTGGGGCAGGTCATGATTTTTCCTTAGGATATTTAGTAGATTATAAGGGTGATGATCTTTATGATGCACCAAATTTAAGTCTTGGTGCTGGAAATGCAAATGGTGTTGGAATATTTATTGATTTTGAAGGAAACGATGAATATAAAACAAAAGGTGGAATAATACTTGGAAAAGCAAATATTGGTATAAAAGGTTCTTTAAGAAATTATATTAAATGTATAGGAATATTTATTGATGGAAAAGGGAAAGATAGATATTATGAAAAATTTGCAGGAAATAAAAAAATATGGAGGCAAAAAGAAATTGATTTTGAAAAAAATATTGGGATTGATTTTTAAAAAATTTCTATCTTTTTACTTTCCCTTTTATTTTTTCCTTTTATCACTAAAAAATAATTTCCGGGTTTTAAAAATCTTGTTTCAAATGAATATTTATAAATACCCCTGTTAAATTTTCTTTCAAATATTTTTAAAACTCTTTTCCCAGTTATATCAAATAATTCAAGTGAAATTTTTTCTTCTTCTGGCAAAGAAAATATAATATTTATTTTTTGATAAACTATGTTTGGTGAAACTTCTACAAATCCAAATTTTTCTGAAAGGTTTGAAATTATTTCAAAATTTGGTGGAATTATATCTTCTCTTTTACTTACAGGTGTTATAATTATTGCACCTTCCCATATGAAAAGATACAAAGCAAGATCATTTGATGTTATCTCATTATCTTCATCAACATCTACCCATAAAGCAGCATAAAGGTCATAGGTTCCATAAGGAGTATTTGAAGGAACTTTAAATTTTCTGCTTCTTGTCCCCTGTCCAGGCTCAATACTCACAAGTGAATCATTTTGAGGGTCACTTATAAATCCAACACTTTGATTATAAATTGATGCTCCAAGCAAAATTTTATTATGCTTTTTTTCACAATAGGAATAAACATAATAATAAATTATAAATGAATCACCAGGTAATATTTGATTTTGAGAAACATTAAGGGCATTTATTTTCATTGGGGTTGAAATATGCATATTTCCAGGTTCATAATAATGTTCAACAATCCATTTCCATAATTTTCCCTGATTATAATTCCATCTTCTTGAACCCCATTGACACATTCCTCTTCCATGCCCATAACAAGTAGTTCCTGCACAAACGGGGTCATATATACATGGCCATGTTGTTCCTGTCCCACTATATCCATCACCACATCCACAATTGTTGTTTTCAGCAGAATATTCTGACCTTGCATAATCAGAATTTTTTTCAAGGAGAATACCATTTGTTATATAAGCAGCAAGTGTGCAGGAAGCATAAACATCATTTCCATCCCATACCTGACAACATGCATTATTGCATATATCATAATTTGGAGAATATGGATGTATTACATAATAAGTTCCATAACTTCTATAAGGAATTGCTCCTGCCCTTAATGTATGCTGTCCCCATGAAGCAATCCATTCATCATCAAGACCACTTCCTACATAATATTCTAATGGCATAACAGTTACATTTGTGCATGTCCAGCAACTACATGGATTTCCAACCCTTATTGAAGGAGGCGGATCTAATACTATTCTTAAAATTCCCTCTTCAATTTTCCCTTCGATTTCCCTTTTCGGAGGCAAAATTTCTTCTCCGGTTCCTTTTCCTCTTATTTCAGGTATAAATTTTTCTCCTTCTCCTTTTTCCATTTTTATTTTCAATATTACATTTTCACGAATTAAAATAATTTCTCTAAAAATTTTTTTATAACCTTCAAGATTTAAAATTATCGTATCTTTCGGAATATCAAAGGGAGAAACATATTCTTTTTCAGGGACTTCTATCCAAAATTCAAATATACCTTCAGAATCAGTAAAAGTTCTTAATTTTCTGCCCTTTAACATAACATCCACATTTTTGAGTGGTTTTCCATCTTCATCAGTTACATATCCTCTTATTCCTGTTAAATTTCCTCTTTTTTCTGGAAATATATTTTCCTTTTTAATAGGAACTAAAAGACAATTTACCTTTAATGTTTCTTTTTCATTTACATAAAAATATGTGGAAAGGGGAAGATAATTTTCTGCTTCAAAATAAAAATCGTATTTACCTTCCGGAAGAAAAAATTCATATTTTCCATCTGCCTTAACTTTTGTTATTAAATTCCCATTTCTTACAACTTTTATTTCTGCAATAATCCCTTTTCCTGTATAAGCATCCTCAATTTTAAAAATTACTTTCCCTTCCTTTGTTTTTGTCCCAATAGAAATTAAAAGAATAAGAAAAAATTTCATAAAACCCCCTTAACTTAAATCTTTTTCGTAAGCAAATATACTGAAAATTCCTCCTGTATGTAAAAATAAAATTTTTTTAAATTCCTTTGATTCATTAAGCATCCCATAGAATGCCTTTCCTGTATAAACAGGATCTAAAATTATTCCATATTTACCCAATTTTTTAATTAAATCAATCTCTTCTTTATATGGAATTGCATAACCCTCTCCAATATAATCATCTTTTAATTCAATCTCTTCTTTATCTATTTCAATTTCTAAATTATATTTATTAATTGCATTTTTACAAATTTTTTCTATCTTATCTTTGAAATATTCTATTGTATCACAAACAATTATTCCAATAATTCTTACATCAAGATTGAAAATTTTTTTACCAATTAAAAGACCTGCATAAGTTCCACCTGAACCAACTGCTAAATATATTGCTTCTATTTTCTCATTTTTAATAAATTCTTTCATTTCTTCCATGCATTCAACATATCCAAGACAGCCAATTTCATTTGAGGCACCTTCAGGAATTATGTATGGTTTTTTGTTTTCTTTTTCCAATTCTTTTTTTAATTCCTCCATTATCTCATTTATTCTTTCTTTATACTCTTTATAATTTACATATTTTATTTTTGCGCCAACGAGATTATCTAAAAGCAAATTTCCTTGAAAAATTTCCTTTTTTTCACCTCTTAAAATAAGATAAACATCAAACCCATTTTTTCTTCCTATATAAGAAGTTGTCCTCGCATGATTTGATTGGATCCCTCCACATGTTATAAGGGTATCGGCACCTTTTTCTTTCGCATCAAATAAAATATATTCAAGTTTTCTTATCTTATTTCCCGATGAAATAAGTCCTGTATAATCATCCCTTTTTATATATATTTCTGCATGATGTGGAAAATTAATTCTTTCAATTATTGTTGGTTTCCATGCAAAATTCAATTTTTTCTCTTTAATTTTTTGAAATGTTTTCATCAATTTAATTATAAAGGTTTTTTAATCAAGTTTGCCAATTTATCATTTTTTATTTTATAATTATACTTTTATTTTTTAGGAGGTTATACATGGAAACATTAAAAGAAAAATTTATTGGAGATGGTTTTGAAAAACTTATAAAAATAAAAAATCAAAAGGTTCTTGAATTTGTTAAAAAATATGCAGAACTCTGTAACCCTGATAAAATATATGTAAATACTGGAACCCCTTCTGATCTGGAATATATAAAAAATAAAGCAATAGAAGATGGTGAAGAGATAAAATTAAAGATAGAAGGTCATACCATACATTTTGATGGATACTATGACCAGGCAAGAGATAGAAAAAATACAAAATTTCTTTTACCTCCAGGAGTTGATTATGGAAAATATATTGAATGGATGGAAAGGGATAAAGGGTTAGAGGAAATACATGAAATTATGAAGGATATAATGAAGGGCAAAACCTTATATGTTTGTTTTTATACTCTTGGACCTGTTGGTTCAGAATTTTCAATCCCCTGCGTTCAATTGACCGATTCTGCTTATGTGGCTCATTCTGAGAATATTTTATATAGACAGGGTTATGAGGAATTTTTAAAAAGGGGTAAAAAATTTGAATTCTTTAAATTTGTTCATAGTGCAGGAGAACTTGATGAAAGAAAAACATCTAAAAATATAGATAAAAGAAGAATTTATATAGATTTGCTTGACAATACCGTATATGCAGTGAATACACAATATGGTGGTAATTCAATTGGTCTTAAAAAACTTTCTTTACGACTCGCAATATATAAAGCTTCAAAAGAAGGATGGCTTGCTGAACATATGCTGATTGTCGGAATTAACGGTCCTAAAAAAAGAGTCACTTATTTTACAGGTGCTTTTCCTTCTCTTTGTGGAAAAACATCAACTGCAATGATGGAAGGCGAAAGATTAATAGGAGATGACATTGCATATTTAAGAAAAAAGAAAGGGAGAGTTTATGCAGTAAATGTTGAAAAGGGGATGTTTGGTATAATTGAAGGTATAAATCCTGTTGATGACCCTATCATATTTAAAGCTTTAAGAACACCAGGAGATGTTATATTTTCAAATGTTTTAATGAAAGAAGATGGAGATGTTTATTGGGTTGGCAGTGGTGAGGAATGTCCTCCTAAAGGAATAAACCATTCTGGTGAATGGTATATAGGTAAAAAGGATGAAAAGGGAAAAGAAATACCCCCTTCTCATCCAAATGCAAGATTCACAATTTCATTAACTGCCTTTGAAAATCTTGACCCTAAACTTGAAGACCCAGAAGGAGTAGAAATTGGAGGGATTGTTTATGGGGGAAGGGATTCTGATACATGGGTTCCTGTTGAAGAAGCACTTGATTGGGTTCATGGAGTTATTACAAAAGGTGCATGCCTTGAATCAGAACCAACTGCTGCTGTTCTTGAAGCAAAAGCAAAAAGAGAATTTAATCCAATGTCAAATTTGGATTTCTTATCAGTTACAATAGGAAAATATATTAAGATGCATTTAAATTTTGCTAAAGGGCTAAAGAAAAAACCAAGAATATTTTCTGTAAATTATTTCTTAAAAGATGAGAATGGAAAATTTTTAAATGAAAAAGTTGATAAAAGAGTATGGTATAAATGGATGGAATTAAGGGTCAATGGGGATGTAGGTGCTGTTAAAACACCTACAGGTTATATTCCAAAATATGAAGATTTGAAAAAACTTTTCAAGAAAGTTCTTAATAAGGATTATAAAAAAGAAGATTACATAAAGCAATTTACATTGAGGATTCCTCAACAGATTGCAAAAATTGATAGAATGATTCAAATTTATAAAGAAATTAATGATACTCCAAAAATTTTATTTGATGTTCTTGAAAAACAAAGAAAGAGACTGTTAAAAGTTCAAAAGGAAAAGGGTGATTATGTCTCACCATTTGAATTCTATAAAATGGGAGGTTCTGCCCGCAAAAGAAAATCCTAAAAAAACAATTTTTTTTATAATTTTTTTAATTCTTGTTTCTTTAATTTTTGGATTTGGATTCGGTTTATTTTTTGGAATACTTTCCTTTTTAATTTTATTTTTCTCAAATATAAATTTTTTTATAAAAACAAAATATGAGATAGGAGAAGATAAAATAATCATAAAAAAGCCCTTTTATGAAATTTCAAAGGATTGGGAATGGGTCAAAAGGGTAGAGGTTGATAAAAATGGTATATTTTTTTCTCCTTTTGAAAAAAAATCATGGCTTGACTCCTTTAGAGGGATTTTTTTAATTACAAACAAATCTCAAGAAATTTATGATGAACTCCGAAGAATGGGAAAAATTAAAGAATAATTACGAAATTTTAATAGAAAAAATTGAAAAAAATGCAGCAATTTCTGGTAGAAAGAAAGAGGATATTGAAATTGTTGCTGCAACAAAAGGTGTTCCATCTTATAAAATCGAAATGGCAATAGACCTTGGAATAAAAATAATAGGAGAAAATAGGGTTCAGGAGGCAGAGAAAAAAATTAATGAGGTTAAAAGGAATGCGGAATGGCATATGATAGGGAATTTGCAAAGAAATAAGGTTAAAAAGGCGATAAAAATTTTCAAAATGATACAATCAGTTGATTCATTAAAAATTGCAGAAGAAATAAATAAAAGAGTAAGTGATAAATATCCTGTTTTAATAGAAGTAAATACTTCTTTTGAGGAAACAAAGCATGGTTTTTTAATGGATGAACTTATAAGGAATTTTGAAAAAATTTTATCCTTTAAAAATTTAAAAATTCTTGGACTTTTTACACTTGGTCCTTATCCTGTTGTTGAAAAGAAATCAAGGGAAGCATTTAAAAATTTAAGGGAATTAAAAGAAAGAATTGAAAAAGAATACAATTTAAATTTACCTTACCTTTCAATGGGAATGAGTGAGGACTTTGAATATGCAATACAAGAAGGGGCAAATATGATAAGAATAGGAAGATTTTTATTTGGTGAAAGGGAAAAATAAGGGGAGAGATTAATAAACTTGATTTTAAATGTCTTTTAATTTTAAAATTTTTAATCTTTTAAGGAGGAATTTATGAATTTGTCAAAGAGAATAAAAGAGGCACAATATTCTCCTATAAGGAAACTTTATTCGTATGCAAATGAAGCTGAAAAGAAAGGGAAAAAAGTTTATTATATAAATATAGGGCAACCTGATATTCCTTCACCAAGAAGTTTTTTTGAGGCAATAAAAAATTTTAATAGAGAAGTTATTAGTTATTCACCATCACAGGGAACTGAAAGATTAAGAAATGCTTTTTCTAAATATTTTAATCAATTTGGTTATGGAATTGAAGAAGATGATATAATAATTACATTTGGAGGTTCAGAAGCACTTATATTTGCTTTTTTTGCAATTACGGATTATGGAGAAGAAATAATTGTTTTTGAGCCCTTTTATACAAATTATAATTTATTTGCATCGCTTGCAGGATGTAAGCTTGTTCCAATTCCAACAAAAATAGAAGATGGATTTGCTTTACCTCCTTATAAAGAGATCAAAAAATATATTTCTTCAAGAACAAAGGCAATTTTATATGCATCTCCAAATAATCCAACTGGAAAAGTTTATACTGAAGAAGAGCTTGAAACATTTGTGAAACTTGTTAAGGAATACAATCTCTTTTTAATAAGTGATGAAGTTTACAGAGAATTTGTATATGATGGATTGAAGCATAAAGGGGTTATGGAACTTGAAGAAATAAAGGATAGATGTATTTTAACTGATTCTGTTTCAAAAAGATATTCTTTATGTGGTGCAAGAATTGGATGCATTGTATCAAAAAATAAAGAGATTATGGCAAATGTATTAAAACTTGCACAGGGAAGACTTTCTGCACCAGAACTTGAACAGCATGCATGTGCTGAGGTCATTGAAAAAGAAAGTGAATTTATAAAATTTGCAAAAGAAGAATTCAAAAGGAGGATTGATGCTGGAATTGAAGTTTTGAAGGAAAGCAAAGATATAATTTATTTTAAACCACAAGGTGCCTTTTATACGATGCTCAAATTGCCTGTTGAAAATGCAGAAGAATTTGCAATTTTCCTTTTAAAGGAATTTGATGTAGATGGAAAAACTTCAATGGTTGCACCCGGAGATGGTTTTTATTCAACAAAAGGGAAAGGTAAAGATGAGGTAAGAATAAGTTTTGTTTATGAAAAGGAAAGAATGGTTGAGGCAATAAAGATAATTCTTGAAGGTTTAAAAAAATACAAAAAATGAAATTCAAAATTTTGATGGCTTCTGACATATATTTTCCTAAAATTGGGGGAATAAGTGAGCATATTTATAATCTTACAATACTTCTTAGAAAAAGGGGGCATGAAGTAAAAATACTCACAGGGGGATATAATAAAAGAAAATATCCTGATTATAGGGATCCTGAATGGGTTAAAAGGATTGGAAGGATGATTCCATTAATAGCAAATAAATCAATTTCCTCAATTACCATTTCTACAAGAATTTCTAAAAAAATTAAAGAATTTCTTGAAGAAGAAAAATTTGATATTATACATACCCATGGTCCAATAGCACCTATGATACCGATGATTGTTTTAAAACATTCAAATTCAATAAACTTTGCAACTTTCCATTCTGCACATGGTGATAGTAAAGGATATAGGATATTTGGAAAGTATTTAAAAAAATATTTTGAAAAAATCCATGGGTTAATAGCAGTTTCACCAGCAGCAAAAGAACCAATGGAAAAATTTTTCCCTGGAAATTACAGAATAATACCAAATGGAGTTGATACAAACATGTTTTCCCCTCATGTTTTGCCGTTTGAAAGATTTATGGATGGTAAAATCAATATACTTTTTGTTGGAAGAATGGAACCAAGAAAAGGATTTAACTATCTTTTAAAGGCATTTGAAATATTAAATGAGGAATTTAAAAATTTAAGATTGATTGCTGTTGGGAAAGGTCCTCTACTCAAAATTTATAAATCACAGGTTAAAAAGGAATTAAAGGATAAGGTTGTATTTGAAGGAGAAGTGAAAAGGGAAGACCTTCCAAGATATTATGCTTCAGCTGACATATTTTGCTCCCCTGCTATTGGTTATGAATCATTTGGAATCGTATTGCTTGAGGCATTTTCAACAGGTAAACCAGTTGTTGCTTCAAGGATACCCGGATATTCTTATGTTTTAGACGAAGGTAAAGATTCACTTTTATTTGAACCAAAAAATTATGTTGAACTTGCTGAAAAATTAAAAATTTTAATTAAGAATAAGGAATTGAGAAAGGAAATGGGGGAAAGGGGAAGGGAAAAAGTTTTGAAAAATTATTCGTGGGACAAAATTGCTCTGGATTTAGAAAATTATTATATTGAAAAATTTAAAGAAGTGAGAGGTTAAATTTATAAATTCTTTGAGATTTTTTAAGGTTTTAAAAAATAAAAATTTTTTTATTTTTTCATTTAGTCAATTATTTTCACAAATAGGAGATAAAGTTAATCATTTTACTTTTTTTGCAATTTTAAAAGACCTTGCACCTTATAGTGCAATTGCCTTTTCGTTTCTTGGTGCTGTAATAACATTGCCAAACATTATTTTTTCATTTTTTGCAGGGATAATAGTTGATAGATTTAATAGAAAAGTGATAATGGTAATTTCTGAAATTTTAAGAAGTTTATTTATATTTTTAATAATTTTTTTAGGAATAAAACTTTCTTCCTTACCTCTAATTTATTTTTTTATATTTTTCCTTTTTTTATCAACATTGTTTTCAAACATTTCAAAAATTTCATCAATACCTGAATTTTTAAAAAGTAAAGAGGAAATTTTAACTGCCAATTCCTTTAATAATTTTATAGTAAGGATTTCGAGTTTAATAGGAATTATTTTTTCAGGCATTATTATAGAACTTGGGGTGTGGAAAAAATTTGGTTTTAAAGGATATGATGTTGTTCTTTTTTTAAACTCCTTTCTTTTCTTATTTTCAGCATTAATTCTATCATTTTTAAAAATTAAGGGGATAAAAAAACAAAATAAAAGGGAATTTATTAAAGATTTAAAAGAAGCATTAAAAATTGCAAAAGGAAATAAAAAGGTTTTATTTGTTTATTTTTCAATTATTCCTCTTGTATTTACAGGTTCAACAATTTATGTATTGCTTTCAGTTTATCTTCAACAAATTCTTGGATTTGGAACAAAAGGTCTTGGATTTATAGGTGGTATTACAAGTTTTGGAATGATTTTTTCTGCTTTTTTATTCGGAAACTATGGCAAAAAACTAAATAAAGTAAAAATAATAGGTTATTCCTTCATTCTTATTGGAATTTTAATATTTTCATTTTCCTTTTTTCAAAAATTTCAATTCCTTCTTTTAATTTCTTTTTTAGGTGGTTTTTTCCTTGCACCAATAATGATTTCACAAGATACAATAATTCATGAAGAGGTTGAAACATCTTATAGAGGAAGAATATTTTCATTTCGTGAATTTTTTGTAAATTTACTTTTTATAATTTTCTCTCTTTTAAATGGAATTTTTTCAAAAATTTTTACTATTAAAGGTGCCCTTATCTTATCACCAATTTTTCTTTTATTTTTGAATTTATTTTCCCTTTTAATTTATACTTTTAAAAATGAAAAAAGTAATTATTGTTGAATCACCAACAAAAGCAAAAACTTTAAGCAAAATCCTTGGAAATGAATTTAAGGTTCTTGCTTCAAAAGGACATGTTGTTGACCTTCCAGAAGAAAGGTTTGGAGTTAGTATAAAGAATGATTTTAAACCATATTTTCAAATAATTAAAGGGAAAAAGAAAATTGTTGAATATTTGAAAAAAGAAGCAGAAGATGCTGAAATAATTTTGCTTGGTTCTGACCCTGATAGAGAAGGTGAGGCAATTGCATATCATATTTCAAGGATTTTAAAAAGAAATGATTCAAAAAGGGTTCTCTTTTATGAGATAACAAGGGAAAAAGTAAAAGAGGCAATCCAGAATCCAACCGAAATAGATATGAATAAAGTGAATTCACAATTTGCAAGAAGGATACTTGATAGGATTGTTGGATATTCTACAAGCCCTCTTTTATGGAAAGTTATAAAAAAAGGACTTTCAGCAGGAAGAGTTCAAACTGTTGCTTTAAGATTAATTGTTGAAAGGGAAAAGGAAAGGGAAAGTTTTTTACCTGAAAAATATTATGAAATTGAAGTGGTTTTTCAAAAAAATGGTAAAAAATTTTCTGGAAAGTTAAAATCAGATGAAAGATTAAAGGATAAAGAAATTGCTGAAAATATTTTAAAATTTATAAAAGAAAAAGGTAAGGGTATTGTTAAAGAAAAAGAGGAGAAGGAAGTTAAAGTTTTTCCATATCCTCCTTTAAAAACAAGCACTTTACAGCAGGAATGCTCAAAAAGATTTGGATTTTCTCCTGATAAAACAATGAAAATAGCACAATCCCTTTATGAAGGTAAAGAAATTGGAGAAAGGGTAACAGGTCTTATAACATATATGAGAACTGACTCGTTAAGATTGAGTGAAGAATTTATAAAAGATGCAAGAAAATTTATAAAAGAAAATTTTGGGAGGGAATATGTTCCTGAAATTCCAAATATTTTTGAAAAAGAAAATAAATTTGTTCAAAGTGCTCATGAGGCAATAAGACCTACAAATTTAGAACTTATCCCACAAAACATTAAAAATTATTTAAATCCTGATGAATATAAAGTTTATGAACTTATATATAGAAGGGCAATTTCAAGCCAAGCAGAATCTGCAAAAATTTTAAAGAAAAAAATTCTTATTCTGATAGATAAATATTTAATAGAAGTTCAAGGACAAAATTTATTATTTGATGGATTTTATAAGTTAATTTTTGAAAAACCAAAAGAAATTTATATACCTGAAATTGAAGAAGGAGAAGAAATTAAAATTTTTGAAGTAAATCTTCTTGAAAAAGAAACAGAACCACCACCAAGGTATACTGAGGCAAGTTTAATTAAGAAACTTGAAGAACTTGGAATAGGAAGACCAAGCACTTATGCTCCGACATTAAAAACATTATTTGATAGGGAATATGTAAAAAAAGAAAAAAAAGCACTTGTTCCAACAGAACTTGGTAAAAAAACTTTTAATATCCTCATTTCCGAATTTAAAGATATATTTGATTATGAATTTACAGCAAAGATGGAAGAAGAACTTGATAAAATAGAAGAAGGTAAAAAAGAATGGATAGAATTTTTAAAGGAGTTTTATGAAAAATTTGAAATTGAAATTGAGGAATTTAAAAGTAATATAAAAAAAATAAAAGAAAGGGAAAAGGAAAAAGTTGGCAGGAATTGTCCTGTATGTAATAAGGAATTAATTTTTAAATATGGTAAATATGGTAAATTTATTTCATGTTCAGGTTATCCTGAGTGTAAATATAAAGAAGAATATGGAGATGTTGAGTGTCCTTTATGTAAAAAGGGGTTTCTTGTTAAAAGGAAAAGTGAAAAGGGGGAATTTTATGGCTGCTCAAATTATCCTGATTGTAAATTTACCATTATAGGGGAACCCTTAAAAATAAATTGTCCTGAATGTTCGTTTGAAATAATTTCAAAAATTAGAAAAAATAAAAAAATTTTTTATTTTTGTCCAAATTGCAAAAAATATTTTAAAAGGATTAAAAAGGAGGTAAAATGAAGGACTTCTTTTTAGGTTTTATAATTTTACCAATTCTTTTAATTCAAAAAGGTTATTACAATATAAAAGAATATAATCTTAAAAATGGATTAAAGGTTCTTATTCTTGAAGACCATTCATCTCCAATTATATCCCTTGGAATATGGTTTAGGGTTGGTTCAAGAAATGAAGTTCCTGGAAAAACAGGCATTTCTCACCTGCTTGAGCACATGCTTTTTAAAGGGACGAAAAAATTGGGTTCTCAGGAATTTTCAAAAATAATACAAAAAATGGGTGGAGTTGATAATGCCTTTACTTCAAATGATGTAACAGCATACTGGGAAGTATTTCCAAAAGAAAGTTTTGAAAAGGTTCTTGAAATGGAAGCGGATAGGATGCAAAACTCTATTTTCAGAGAATTTGAGGAAGAAAAAAAGGTTGTAATGGAAGAAAGAAGACTTCAGGAAAATAGCCCAGAAGGAATTTTCTGGGAAGAGCTTGAAGCACTTTCTTACAAGGTTCATCCTTATAAAAATCCAGTTATTGGATGGATGAGTGACCTTGAAAATATTACTCTTGAGGATGTGAAAAATCATTATAAAACTTATTATTCACCAAACAATGCTTTTATGATTGTTGTTGGAGATATAGATGAAAAAAAGGCAATTTCTTTAATTAAAAAATATTTTGAAAAAATTCCAAAGGCAAAAAAAATCCCAGAAGTTAATGTAAAAGAACCTCCTCAAATAGGTGAAAAAAGGGCTTATATAAAAAAAGAAGGATTTGCAAAAAAATTGGGAATAGCATATCATATTCCTGAAGCAGGTTCTCCTGATGAAATTCCTTTATCAATTTTAGCCTATATTCTTGGAGGTGATAGAACTTCAAGACTTTATAAAAAAATTGTTTATGAAAAAGGACTTGCAACAAGCATAGGTGCATATGCAGATATAAGAATTGACCCTGGTCTTTTTATAATATATGCGGATTTGAAAATCAATTCCTCTTTTGATGAAGTTTTAAATGAAATTTTGAATGAAATTGAAAAAATAAAAAATGAAAAAATAGAGGAAAAAGAAATATTAAAGGCAAAAAATCAAATAAAAGCAAATTTTGTTTATTCACAAGAAAGCATTCTTCGTCAGAATTTTGTTATAGGAAGATTTGAAAATTTAAAAGGTTGGAAAAAACTTTTGACCTATCTTGAAGATGTAGATAAAGTAAATGAAAATGATTTGAAAAGGGTTGCAAACAATTATCTTAATGAAAACTCAAGAAATATCTTATTCTTTGAACCAATTTTACCTCAAAAATAAAAGGAGGGAAAATGAAAAGGAGTTTAATAATTATGGGGATTTTTTTAGGGATTTTAAATGGTGGAATGAATTATAAAAGAGAAGTTCTTAAAAATGGACTTATAACACTTGCTTATGAAAAGGATAAGTTGCCAATGATTACCTTCATTTATGCGTTTAAAATAGGTTCTGCTTATGACCCAAAAGGGAAAGAAGGGCTTGCAAATTTAACCATTAGTATGCTTGAAAAAGGAACTAAAAAAAGAAGTTATATGGAAATTATTGAAGAATTTGCAATTCTTGGAACAAAATTTTTTTATGATGTTTCAGCAACATTCTCAACAATTGGAATAACTTCTCTTTTAGAAAATGCTGAAAAATCTCTTGAAATCCTTTCAGATATAATATATAATCCAGAATTCAAGGAGGAAGAATTTAAAAAAGAAAAGGAAAGATTAATAAATAGAATAATTTCAGATAAATCAGAACCCGATTATGTTGGTGAGGTCCTTTTTACAAAATATCTTTATAAAGACCATCCACTTTCCCACTTACCTGAGGGTGATGAAAATTCTTTAAAAAACATTGAGCTTTCTGATGTTATAGAATTTTACAAAAAATACTTCACTCCAAAAAATTCCGTAGGTGTTATTGTTGGTGCCAAATCACCTGAAGAACTTATAAATCTTGTTGATAAATATTTTGGAAAGGAAAAAGAAGGCGAATTACCTCCTCAAATTGAAATGCCTGAAAAATTAAAGGGTATAAATGTCAAAATTTATCACATGAAAATAAATCAATCCTATATAACGATGGGACATTTTGGACCATTAAGAAAATCTCCTGATTTTAATGCTCTAAGAGTAATGAATTATATTTTTGGTAGTGGTTCCTTTTCTTCACGGCTTGTTGAAGAAGTAAGAAACAAAAGGGGATATGCATATGCAGTTGGTTCTTATATTTCTCCAATTGACCCTTTCCCATCCACTTACATTTGTGGATGGCTTCAAACAAAAATTGAAAATACAAATGATGCAATAAAATTAGTTTTTGAGGAAATGGATAAAATCAAAAAGGAGATTAAAGATAAAGAAATTGAAGATACAAAAGGATATTTTAAAGGATATCTTCCAAGAATTACAGAAACATATATGCAAATTGCCAATAACCTTTTAACTCAAGAACTTTATGGACTGCCTGAATTTTTCTGGGAAAAGGATATTGAAGAAATTCAAAAATTGAGCAAAAAAGAAATAATTGAAGCAGCAAAAAAATATCTTGATCCCGAAAATATCTTAATTCTTATTGTTACAGATACCTCAAAATACAAATGGGATGTCAAAGAAATTGAAAATGTAAATATAGAATATATAGAGAAATTTTAAATTATTAAGAAATGCTTAAAAGCTCAATTTGTCCTTAAAGTTTCCCTCTAATTGAGTAAGTTTTTTATCAACTTTATCTAATCTTAAATTAATCTGACCACCTATCTAATTGCTATTATTCCAAAAAGCATTTTCCACTCTATTGAAAACTTAATTATAAAGATTTTATAATAAAATTATCAAAAGGAGGTGCATATGTTTTTAAAATTCCTAATTTCATTTATGATAATTTTCCTTTTCTGTCAGAAAAAAGAGGTTAAAAAGGAAGTTAAGGAAATAAAAAAGGAGGAAGAAATGAAGGAAATAAAAATTGAAAGTTCAGCATTTCCTCACGAAGGTATGATACCAAAAAAATATACATGTGATGGCGAAAATATTTCTCCACCACTCAGCTGGACCGGTATTCCTGAAAATGCAAAAAGTATAGCAATTATATGTGATGACCCTGATGCACCAATGGGAACATTTGTTCACTGGGTTTTATATGATTTGCCTGTTAATATAAATGAATTAAAAGAAGGAATTCCTCCAACACCAGTTCTTGAAAATGGAGCAAAACAAGGAATAAACGATTTTAGAAAAATAGGATATGGTGGTCCATGTCCACCATTTGGAACCCATAGATATTTCTTTAAAATTTATGCTCTTGATACTGTTTTAAATCTTGAACCAGGATTAACAAAGTCAGAACTCCTTAAAAAAATGGAGGGACATATAATTGCTAAGGGAGAATTAATGGGGAAATATAAGAGGTAATCACTTTTCCAAAATTTTTTTAACATAATAAATTCTTTTTTCAAGATATTTTCTTTTATGCCATCTTGATTTTTTAATAAGTTTTTCTGCCTCTTTTATATATTTTTTTGCAATTTCTTTATTTTTCAACAAATTGTTTGTTTTTGCTAAATAATATCTTATTGCTGCTCTCATATAATAAGAATCCTTCTGATTCTCTTCAATGTTTTTAAAAAGTTTTTCAAAAATTTCCTTTGCCTTTTCCCATTTACCACAAGAAGCATAAGTAAGTCCTAATTGCCATAAAGATATTCTTGAATTTGGAAATTCCTTATAAAGATTTTCAGCAATTTGAATTGCTTTCTCCCTTTTTCCCCTTTCCTTTGAATATATTTGTATTAAAACAATTGCAGATAAAGGTTTTGTAAATTTACCTTCCTTATAAGAAATCTCAATTTGTTCAATCCCTTTTTCCTTTCTTTCTCCCTTAAAAATTATTTCCTTTGTATATTTTTGTAATATACTTGTTCCATAATTGTATATTCCAAGAGCAAGATAATAGTCCTTTAAAAAGAAATTATTTTCCATACATTCAGTATAAAGATTGACTGCTTCCATACCATCCTTTAAAGCCCCTGCATAATTCTCCTTATCAAAAAGCCACATTGCCTTATAAGCAAATCCTGATGCCTTACAAAATTTCCCCCATAAAATATCTTCCTTATTTTTTTCAGAAATTTCAATTACTTTTTCAATCTCTTTTAAAAAAACATTTTCAGAATCATTTTTTGCATAATCCTGCATAAATTGATACAGATAAATTACCCTTAAAAGAAAAGGCAAGGGGTCATTTTCATGAAGTTTTTCCTTTAAAACCTCGATTCTTTTTCTTACTTCTTCATAATTCCCATTCCATAAAAAATTTAAAGTTGAATCTATATAAGAGGATTTTTCCTTAATAAATAAAGAGAACAAAATTAAAAATTTTATCAAATTCTTGGAAGGGTTATGCCTCTTTGTTCCTGATATTTCCCTTTTCTATCCTTATAGGAAATCTCGCATATATCATCAGATTCTATAAATATAACCTGTGCAATTCCTTCATTTGCATAAATTTTTGCAGGCAAAGGAGTTGTATTTGATATTTCAATTGTTATGTGACCTTCCCATTCAGGTTCAAGTGGAGTTATATTTATTACAATTCCACATCTTGCATATGTAGATTTACCAATGCATATTCCAAGAACATTTCTTGGAATTCTAAAATATTCAACACTTCTCCCAAGTGCAAATGAATTTGGTGGTATCACACATACATTTCCCTTAAAATCAACGAATGACCTTGGGTCAAAATTTTTTGGGTCAACAACAGTAGAATAAACATTTGTAAAAATTTTAAATTCATCCGCAACCCTTATATCATAACCGTATGAAGAAATTCCATAAGAGATAACTCCTTTTTGAATAAGAGATTCACAAAAAGGTTCTATCATTTTATATTCTTTAACCATTTTCCTTATCCATTTATCGTTTTTTACAGGCATATTTTAAAACAAACTAAAATTATAAGAAATTGAAAAAGAAGTTAAAAATCCTGTTTCCTTACCTGAGATTAAGAATGGACCTTTAAATAAAAGATCTTTTGAAATAACTCCATCAAATCTAAATCCATCTTTTAAAAAAGAAAATCCCATTTCAAAATTATATTCTTCCTGATTTATAATGTCTTCTTCTTTCCCACCTATGCTATAATTTTTATCCTTTATGCTTCTTAAAATGCTTTTCCTTAAAGAGCTTCTTACTTCAAAATTTTTTCCAATTGAAATTTCTCCTCCTAAAATTCCATTTATATAAAAGGCATTTAAAGTTCCCTTTTTCTTTTCTGTTCCAATTGTTCTTGTGGTGTCAATTTTTAAATAGTTTGTGTTAATTCCTGTAATTATTTTTAAATTTTCAAATGGTTCTGTATAATATCCAATGTTAAAATTCATTTCATCTTTTTTCTGTTCAAATTCAGATGCATTTATTGATTCTTCATATTTTTTAGGATAAGAATAAAAATGAAATCCAAAAATTAAATTTGAATATTCACCAATTTTATTTAAATATCTTAAATTCAAACCATAAAAAGAATTTCCTTTCCCATCAATTGTATCTTCAATTGCAGGTGTATAATATTCCTGATAAAAAGAATTTGAAGAAAAATGTAAAGAAATAGTTAAATTTCTAATCTCTGAAATTTTATAAGAAATGGATGGAAGAATTTCAATATTAGAGATTGAAAGGACTGGTGTTTCCGTTAAAATTGTATCTTCTTCTTTTTCATTTCTATACACAAAACAAATTCCTGCTCCTATATCAATTTTATCACTTATAGTTTTTGCCCATAAAACTTCAAATCCCCTTGATTCCTTCTCTATTTTTGAGGGATAAGAAAGTATATAAGGATAAAAATAAGAAGGATAATTGTAAATGAAGGAGAAAACACCTGCCTTTTCATTAAATTTTAAATTTATTCCAGCAAAAGAAATGTATGGAAGATTTTGTAAAGAAGAATCTGTAAATTCAATCCATAAAAGGTCAGGGAACTGTGTTAAAAGAGAAGGGTAGAGGTATGAAATTGAAGGGTCAATTACAAAATCTTTAATATTTCCAAATGACTTTATTCTTGATTCAGATGAATATAAAATAGTTATTCCTATAATTAAAATAAATAATCTTTTCATAAATCCTCCTTAAAAATAAATGGGCCCAGGTGGACTCGAACCACCGACCTCGCGCTTATCAGGCGCGCGCTCTAACCACCTGAGCTATGGGCCCAAAGATTTAAAATTATAAAGAATTAAAAATAAAAAAATCAAATTTTCGCATTAGATCATAAAAATGTCCGTGAAATCTTATTGGATAGATCAAAATTAATGTCCGTAAAATTATAAAATGAAGGAGTTTGATATGGAACTTATAAAAAGGTTTATCAAACAATATATAA
>Ga0272445_1001178_pt1 | contig 21244 bp, 14 predicted proteins | sample YNPCB0031_FD_194404 | JGI IMG/M metagenome (GOLD analysis project Ga0272445, IMG submission 194404) | Hot spring sediment microbial communities from Yellowstone National Park, WY, United States - YNP-CB-003-1 | ecosystem: Environmental > Aquatic > Thermal springs > Hot (42-90C) > Sediment... | reverse complement strand
AGCCTACTGGGCCGAAAGGAGGTAAAATGGCTATAACCATAATCGGACTTGGGCCAGGTAAACCTGAGCTCATAACCAGAGAGGCATGGGAAATACTGCAAAGCGCTGGCGAAATCTACCTCCGAACTGCCAAACACCCCACAGTAGAATTCTTGCCCAAAGGCCTCAAAATCCACTCCTTTGACCATTTTTACGAGGAAAAAGGGACTTTTGATGAAGTCTACCGGGCCATTGCCGAAGAAATCGTAAGGCTTGGAGCCAGACCGGAAGGGGTGATATATGCTGTCCCCGGCCACCCCTTGGTTGGGGAAACTACTACCCGCCTCATCCTCAAGCTGGCCTCGGAAAGAGGGATTGAGGTAAGCGTTAAGGAAGGAGTAAGCTTCCTGGACTCCCTATTCGTTGCCCTTGGCCTTGACCCCTTGGATGGCTTGCAGATAGTGGATGCATCGGAGCTTGCCTCTCACCATTACCCCAAGCTTGACCCCGACCGGCCGGCAGTGGTAGGCCAGTTGTACGACCGCTTCCTGGCTTCGCAAGTCAAAATTGCCCTGATGGACGTTTACCCCGAAGAGCACCCGGTAACCCTTGTGAGAGGGGCCGGAACCGTTTCCCCTGTAGTTCGCACTCTCCCCTTGTATGAACTTGACCGCCAAGAGGGCATTGATTACTTGACATCCCTCTTCATCCCGCCCCTTCCCGAAGAAGGCTCCTTCATCTCCCTGCAGGAGGTTGTTGCCCACCTCCGCTCCCCGGAGGGTTGCCCGTGGGACCGCCAACAGACCCACAGAAGCATCCGGCCCTTCCTTCTGGAAGAAACTTACGAGGTTTTAGAAGCATTGGACCAGGGGGACGTGGCGAAGCTTAAGGAGGAGCTTGGTGACCTCTTGCTCCAGGTGTTCTTGCATGCCCAGATTGCCCTTGAAGAAGGGGAATTCCGGCCAACGGAAGTTGTAGCCGGCCTAATCCGCAAGCTCAAGCGCCGCCATCCCCACGTCTTTGGCCAAGTTAAAGTCAAGGATGCGGAGGAGGTGATACAGAACTGGGAGAGGATAAAGCGGGAAGAAAAGGGGGAAGAAGAGCCAGGCTACTTGCTCAAGGGAGTTCCAAAAGCTCTCTGCGCCTTAGCTCAAGCCCAGGCTTACCAGAGGAAAGCAGCCCAAGTAGGCTTTGATTGGGAAAACGTGGAAGGAGTCTGGCAGAAACTGGAAGAAGAGCTTGGGGAGCTAAGGGCTGCTCAATCCCCGGAAGAAGTGGAAAAAGAGCTGGGGGATGTCCTATTCACCTTAGCCAACCTCGCCCGCTGGCTCAAAGTAGATGCAGAGAGTGCACTCCGCATGGCTAACGCCCGCTTTGCATCCAGGTTCAAGCAACTTGAGGATGGGGCGAAAGTCAAAGGCAAGAAGCTTGAAGAATTGGAACCGGAAGAAATGGATGCCCTTTGGGAAAAAGCCAAAGCCTTGGAGGAGGAACAATGGAAGCCTTGATGAACGAAATAGCCGAAGCTCTCTACAACGGCGAAGCTGAGAGGGTCGCAGAGCTAACCCGCAGAGCCTTGGAGGAGGGCTTTTCCCCCGAGGAAATCCTAAACAAAGGCCTGATTGCCGGCATGGAGAGGGTAGGAAAAGATTTCCGAGATGGCATCCTCTTCGTGCCCGAAGTGCTAATTGCTGCCCACGCTATGAAGGCAGGGATGCAGATACTGCGCCCTCTATTGACAGAATCCGCTATCTCTGGCCTCGGCACCTTCGTCATCGGCACCGTAAAGGGCGACCTCCACGACATTGGCAAGAACTTAGTGGCCATGATGATGGAAGGGGCAGGGTTCAAAGTGGTGGACCTTGGGGTTGACACGCCGCCGGAAAAGTTTGTGGAGGCGGTAAAAAGCCACAACCCTCAGATTTTGGGGATGTCGGCTTTACTGACCACGACCATGGTGGAGATGAGGAGGGTCATTGAAACCCTTAAGGAAGCTGGCCTGCGGGATAGGGTTAGAATCTTAGTAGGAGGGGCTCCGGTAACCCAGGAATACGCCGACGAAATCGGTGCCGATGGATATGCTCCCAATGCTTCCTTGGCTGTAGAGAAAGCCAAGGAACTTTTGGGGCTTAAATAACGCTGGGGGTTATGGCCATGGTTATAGCGGTCATAGACGGGCTTGGAGGGGGGATTGGAGCCGAGATTGTGTCGCGACTGCGGCAGGAATTGCCCCTGGAAGTGGAAATCATCGCCTTGGGCACTAATGCCATTGCCACTGAGAAGATGATGAAAGCTAAGGCCAACCGTGGAGCCACGGGGGAAAACGCCATCCGCATCTCAATCCGTGAAGCCGATTTCATCATAGCCCCGCTGAGCATCTTCATACCCCATTCCATGATGGGGGAAGTGACTCCTGGGATAGCGGAGGCGGTAGCGCTGGCCCCCGGATACAAGCTCGTTCTGCCTATAACTCAACCCGGCTTTGAGATAATGGGCCTTGAATGGAGGCCAATCTCCAAGCAGATAAGCCAGGCCATCCAAATCATAAAAGAAAAAGCCGGGCTGCCACTGGAGTAAGGGAATCGTAAGGGAAACGTAAGGATTGCGTCAAGCAAAAAGGCAGCCTTTTGATTTATAATGAAAGTGGGGTGTAGGGGGCAAGGCCAGCAACCTGGATCTCCTCCTTAGCACAAAGTCGGGGGCGCAAAGCCCCCGACTTTGTGTTTTGGGCTTTATCTAAGCCCCACCATTGATTGCCCAGGCTTAATCGGCAATCCTTTGCTGCGGAGGAAATCTTCCACTGCGAACAGAAATTCCAAAAGGAAGGGCTGGGTAGAAGCCTTGCCCATGTGCCCAATCCTTATAACCTTACCCTCAAATGGCCCAAGCCCGCCCGAAACCAGTATGCCATAGTTCTTGGCCAAGTACCCCATCAGCTCCTCGGCCGAAATGCCCTCAGGCATCTTGACGGCAGTGGCTATGGGGGAGGCCCACCGTTCCTCAACCAGCATGTCAAATCCAATGGATTTAAGCCCTTGCCTTATGGCCTTGGCCGCCTTGCGGTAGCGTTCAAAGTGGGCCTCAAGGCCTTCCTTTTCCAAGATGCGCTTCAAACTCTCCCGTAGGGCTACGATGTTATTCGTGGGCAGGGTCACGGGGTAAGGGTGCCAAGCGGCCCATTTTTCGGCATATTCCTTCCAAATTTTAAGGTTAAGATACCAACCGTGAGGGCTTTCATTCCGCTTCACATGCTCCCAAGCTTCTGGGCTTACGGAGATGAAAGCCAAGCCTGGGGGGCACTCCAAGCATTTATTGGCCACAGTGACGCAAAAATCTATCCTCCATTCATCCACAGGAAGCGGGACCCCGCCGAGCGATGAGATGGCGTCCACGATGAGGAGCAAGCCCCTCTCTTTAGCCACTTCGGCCAACTCTTCAAGCGGGTTCATGACCGTGGTGGAGGTCTCGTGGTGGACAATGGCTACGCCTTTAGCTTCAGGGTGCTTGTGAAGCAAGCGCCTCAAATCCTCCGGGTCAAGGGGATGGCCCCATGGTGCTTCCAGCTTTATCACGTTGAGAGCCCAACATTCGGCTATGGTGGCCATCCTCTCGCCGAAGAAGCCGTTTGTCCCCACTATCACAGCATCCCCTGGGGAGAATGCGCTCCCGAAGGCCATATCAATGGCTGCTGAGCCTGCCGCCGGAACCATGAAGAGGTCGTTTTGGGTCTGAAAGACCTTCTTGAGCAGGTCAAGGGTTTCGTTGTAAATTTCCATCCATTCAGGGCCATAGTGCCTTGGGGTAGGTCTGGCCATGGCTGCCAGGACCTCTTCGTCTACTTCGCATGGGCCGGGGATAAAAAGCTTGTAGCGCATGGTTTTTCCTCCGAACTGGAATGTTTCAAACCCTTGCCCCAGTATAATGTTAATTATGGGCATGGATGTGAATATATGTTAACGCCAGCCAAGTATTACAGCCTTAGCCGGCAAAGTGAAGGACTCACTTGCACTGCTAGGCAGATACACCAAGGTCCCCATGTTCTTGTCCAACTTGTGTAGAAGCAGCCATTGCCCGTCAGGGCTGAGAGTAGAGCGCGCCTCGTGCCCCCGAACAGTAGTCCTCTCCACAGCTACAATAGGTAGCATAAACGATTCAATAGCTTCAGTTGGTAGATGTATCCGAGTTACTACATCCTTGTTGCTATGCCGCAGGAGCACCCATTGCCCATCTGGGCTAAAAGTGACAAATGGCTCTTGGTCTGGCTCCCCAGGAACCACCTGTAAGAGGGTCTCTGATTCTAAATCATAGCGCCACAAGCCATAAGAACCCACCAGCTTCTCCCAAGGGTATCCAGGATGGAGCACGAAATATAGTACACGGCTGTCTGGAGACCACCACAGGGCTACAGGGAAGCAAGGTGGATTCGGAAGCTTGACCGGCCAATATTCGATGGAAAAGGTGACTTTAGTTATTTTGCCCATTTGACCGTTCGGCATTATGGCCCACTCAACTTCCCGGTGCTCCCTGGGTTGAGAGAGCAAGTCAAAGATATAAAAAGAATCTGTCGCAAGGAAACGTTTATTCGGCGCGAGTGAAGGCCACAGGTAGCCTTCCCCCCAAACATTGTATCTTGCTTTAATCCTCCCGCTATTTGAGTCCGCTAAAAGCAACTCTCCAAAGCCTGGCTCCTGTCCTACTGGCACAAAGTAAAGGCCACTGCCATCTACTGTCAAACCTACCACGCTTACAGTTCGGGTGTAGTAAATCGTTGTCCGGATAGTGTTACTCTCAATATCATATAAACTTATGCGTGTTCCCGTGCCAAACTCCGCCTGCGGGTCATCCTCATACATCTCACAGATTGCCTGGTTCCCTTCTTTAATCATTGATGCACAATGTAGCGATGGAACGAATCGCACCACCAGGTCTTGAAGTCTAACTTGATGCAGTCCCTGCTCGCGTGATATGAGCACCACATCATTGAACCTACGGGCATCAAGGACTTCTCCGGCATCGGGTAAATCTACAAGTACCCGAGGCGCCTGGCTTCCTGTCCGCTCGAACAGCTTGTTTTCGTAGAAGTAAATGAAAGGAGGTGGCTGGAATAGGAAAAAGGGGGTGGGAGTTGGCGGTATAGGGGTTTCAGCAGGTAGGATGGCAATTGGGAATGCAGTAAGGGTTACGGTCGCTTCTTTCAATGGCCCCATGGGTGCTTCAAGAGGCAATGTTACCCTAGGTACGCATCCCGTGATATTTAAAGCCAGCAACAAGACCATTACTAGTTCCTTGCCGCGCATTTACACCTCCCATTCTGTTCTCACTATCTTCCGATAATTCATTTAGCCCTTTAAGATACCGCCGGGACGGGATGTCTTAAGCCCCGCCCGGCGTGGTGTTAGTTATTGACAAGGGGTTGGCTGCACAACACACGCGGGATCTATACAAGTGTACGTACAAACGTTGCAATATCGGCGTGGCACGTAGTCAGATAAGCGACTCCAGGAGCTGAATATATACACCACCCGGTCATAGCTATTATAAGTAGTGGATTCGGAGCCATAAATCCCGTTGTTGGCGTTGTTATTAAAGAGAATCACGTGGACATCACACTTAATTAAGATATCTCCTCTCTTCAAACAGCTAACCCTCTTGAGTTGGCAAGACACGTTTTCCAGAGAGGGGGTACCGGGGCAGGTACGGTGCTTCTCTGAGAGACCCCAACATCGGCTTACAAATCCAGAGCAGTCTGTGCCTTTTGAACAATCCTCCCTTGTAGCCGTGCAATCAGTTCTGGGAGCGTCCCCAGCTTGGTAAGTATTAGGATACATATAGCTGTTGTAGTCATTCACAGTATCCCAACCACCCCAATCGTAAGGCACGCTTGGATAAGTACCAGGGCCGTTGATATAGCGGGGTTTGCACCGACCAGGACAAAGGCCATCTGTGTTGGTTGAGTCAAGATATTTCGAGTTATTTACATACCCTGAGGAAACGCTTATCATCATGTCACGGGAGCGGCAGCTCAGCGGTGCAATTGCTTTACTTTCACTCTCTTGAACGTTTGTCTCTACTGGCACAGCAGGGAGAATGGATTTCAATTCCTTGGAAAATCTCAAGCGTTGGACCTCCACCCGGTCAGGCCGCGTAACTAAGGCATAGACCGCACCGTCGGGGCCGACAGCGAGGTTTTGAGCAACGTAGGTATAATATTCAGCGATTGGCACCCGAGCCACGCCCAGCAACTTACCAGCTGCATTGTAATGGCGAACAGTTTGATCCACTTTAATTGCACCGTTGACCGTCACCTCTTCTACGATGACGTAGAAACTACAGTCTGGGCTGAATCCCAGGATACGCAGGCCCCCTAAATCGTGAGGAACTACCACTTCAATGTTTGTGTTGCCAGCAGTAATATTGCCGCGTGTGGTATCAGCACCGGTCAAATCCGCTGGACGAGCCCTGTACAGCCGCCCACAATGTATGTATCCTTCCAAGGGCCTTGGGGCGAATTTGCCTTCCGCATCCACAAGTTGGTGAACAAATGCACCCCCTTCACGCTCGACTACCACTTCGCCCTTATCTCCAAGAGCAATTCCACTTAGACCGTCCTCAAGACGCAAGCCCTCTGGCAGTTCGTAACTTGCCACTACTGTCCCATCCAGAGATAAACGGACCACTTTGGGAGGAACAGATGCTTGACTGAGCACCAGGATATCAGAGGCGGTGGCCTCCAAATCGCCGGCTCCAACCACGTGACCATCGAGTTTAATTATGTGGAGCAAATCGCCTTTGGAGCTGTAATGGAGTAGGCGGTTGCCGACTGTGTCAGCAATCCAGAAGCTCCCATCAGGCGCAACAGTAAATGCTGCCGGCCCCCACGTCAGCATCTCAGGGACATTCTCTCCCTCATACTGCACACCTTCTTTTCCGATTGGAATGGTGAATATAATCTCGTTAGCGTTCCCCTCCTGTGCGCCAGCCGGTGCTGTGGCTTTGGGTGGCAATATAAACAGGAAGCCCAACAGCAACATTGATAATGCAATTATTAAAAGAAACTTGGCCTTTCGCATTTTAAGCCCTCCTAACTTGTGATGTTCACCGGATCACATTATAGCGTATTCTACCACTTTTGTAAATTACTGACAGTCTCTCAGCAAGAGCATCGGTTTTAGCAATAGGAACTTGATATTGGGCCAAGGCAATCCTTTTAGATTGAGTTTTGTCTGGACGACGCGCCAAAATGGCACTCCTAATAGCTTTTGCCAGGGCAATTTCGTTAAAACTGATGCTCTTGGGTCTCTCAGCACACAACATGATTAACTCTACAAAGGCTTAGCCAGCTTTTCCAAGGCCTCCTTAAATTCTATCCACCTAATCCGTGAAAGACCGAGCTTGCGGCGCAAGTGCTCCGGTTCCATCCCGGCCTTGAAATCTTTCAAGGCCCTCGTCCACCGAAGCATTTCAAATGTCACGCTGCGGCTCAACCCTGCTTTCTGGGCTAATTCATGGAGGACGTATTCCAAATTGCGGCCGGTGCACTCAAAGAGCTTGCCTTTCGGTTTGTATTGCTCAAGGTAGGCTTTGAAGGCAGGGATTATTTCCGGGAAAAGGGCAAGCTTGCGCTCCTTGTACTGCATCTTGGGATTGGAGTAGCGGATTAGAACTGCGGGAGAAACGGGGTCGGAGAAGTCAAAGTCTACAGGGCGCAGGTTCAGGCATTCGCTCTTCTTCATCCCTGTGCTTAAAAGGAGTAGGAAGAGCAAAAGGGGCCTGTAATCGGGTTCGGGGCCGGAGGCCAAGCGGTTGGCTGCGCTCTTAAGTGCTTCTATTTCTTCATCCGTCAGGACATCGGGGAGGGGAGGTTTGGCCGGTTTGTGGGGTATGGGTGCAGCTGGGTCCTCCGGTATTGCCCCGATTTTACGGAGCCATCGGAAGAAAACTTTCAAAGTTGTGAGGCGCCGGGCATAGGATTTGGGTTTGCAGGGGGCGCCTCGCTTGTAGAGGAGGTAATCCAGGAAGCCCTTTAAATCCTGGGAGCTTATGGAGCCAATCGGCCTTTTATCCCCAAGGTAGCGGGTTAAGAGGCTTAGGTCCCAGAGGAAGGATTTCCTGGTGTTAAGGGTAAACCCTTCTCTTTCCATGTAGCCTTTGAAGGCTTCCACGGCTTCGGCAAGTGGTGTGCGGGCTTTCAGCTTCGCCTCTTCCAGGAGCGGGAGCTGCTTTGCCATGCCGTTTCTGGCCCTTTTACCCATATTTCAGAGGAAGGCAGCATCGCCTTCTTCTCTTTCTTCTCATGCACTACGCTTATGCGGATTTGTTGGCTCTGGGTGGAATTACCCGCCGAATCGTAAGCCACAACGTGGATTACGTGGGTCTCAGTATAGCCGACCGTGTCGGATATGATGGTCATGCCGTTGGAGAAGACGAGTTTGACCCCGTTGCCTTCCGCAAAGCTTTCGGCTACGACCATCTCTTGCCAGACGACGGAGCCATCGGGGTTGGTTATGGGGATAAGAGCTGTGATTACTTGGCCGGGAATGGGGATAGTATCGGACATCTTGATAGTCCACTTGAAGCTGTAGGGTGGCACGGAGCTTTCGCCAATTTTGGTGTTGTCCAGGTAAAATTCAACCCTGTCCATGGAGATGTTATCCGTGGCTCGGGCTTGGATGTTCACCCACTCGTCTTGCTCCATGACGTAAACATCACCGTCTTCAGGGTGGATTATTTCCACCTTGGGCGGGGTATTATCCACTGTGACCTGGATGATAGAACGTTTCAGGGTTTGGTCGTGGTCTACAACCGTAAGCTGCAAGGTGTAGAGGCCTTCAAGCCCTGAAGTATCCCAGTATTCCAGCACACCATTGTTCACTTGGTTGTAGTGGTCTCCACCGATTTGGGTCCAGGCTGAGGGGTTAAGCCCCTTGCCGAATTCCAGCCTATAGAGCATGAAGTTCGGGGATAAGGCGTTGCCTATTATCGGGACTACGCCGTGGACGTAGGAGTAAGGGAGGGGGTTGAGGATGGCTACGTCCCCTCCTTGAGGGGCTGGGCCGTAAGAATCGTCGTAGACGGTTGGGGGCTGGGGTATACCGGCCATCCTAACCCAGTCGGCGGCTTCGGGGGGATAGATTTCGTAGACCCTCTCTTCCACTAATTCCGGTGGGGTGTAGGCGGTAGCGAGTTTACCGTTGACTTTGTTCACCAGGAAGGCTTGGTGGATGTTGCAGTAGGTTGTAGGTTCTGTCCCTTGGATGAATATTTCCTTGACCCTGTGGGGGCAATGGGGGTTAGGAAGCAAGCCTGATACGGCGCAAACTTCTACTTCTACAAGGCCTGGAGGGCGCTGGAAGTCCTTTTCCACGGGGTCGGGGCTTACCAGGCGTTCTACGAGGCCTTCGTTGTAAGCTCTTTCCATGATGTTGTGCCAGATTGGGGCTGCTCCTCTGGCCCCTGGAATCCGCTCCATGGGTTCGTTGTTGGTGTTTCCAACCCATACCCCTACGCATATTTGCGGGGTGTAACCGATAGCCCATGCATCCCGCCAGTCGTTTGTGGTTCCGGTTTTGACGGCCGCCGGGCGCGATATCTGAAGCATGTTGTTGGGTCCAAAGGCAGCGATGCGCGCTTTATTGTCGGAAAGGATGTGGGTTATAAGGTAGGCCAGCTGAGGGCTCAGGATTGGCCGGGATTCTGGGCCTTTAAATTGCTTCAAGACTCGGCCGTTTTTGTCTTCAACCTTAAGTATTGCCACGGGTTGGAGTTCGCGGTAGCCTGGAAGGCGCTTTTCCGGCGGGACCGGCTCGCCCATCATTGTTCCGTTGTTGGCGAAAACGGTGTAGGCAAAGACCATATCCAGAAGGGTTACCTCTCCCCCTCCAAGGGTCAGGGAAAGGCCGTAATGGTCGGCATTAAGGGTTGTTATCCCCATGCGATGGGCAACGTTAATGACATTCTTAACCCCCACTTTGCTCAAAGTCCATACGGCCGGGATGTTGTAGGAGCGGGCGAGGGCGTTGCGCAAGCTCTGAGGGCCATGATATTTCCGGTCGTAATTGACAGGGCAGTAAGGGGGATTAGGCGGGTCGGGGAAGCACATGGGGACGTCTAAAAGCATGGTTGCTGGGGTGAAGCCTTGGGCTAAGGCTGTGACGTAGGTGAATGGTTTGAAGGCAGAGCCGGGCTGGCGGGGAGAAATGGCCATGTTGATTTCGCCGTCTATTTCCTCGTTCCAGTAGTCAATGCTTCCTACCATGGCTAAGATTTCGCCGGTCTGGTTGCGCATAACCACTACTGCGGCGTTAGAGGGTTTTTTCTCAATTTTAGGGTCATTGCGCAGGGCTTCAATTTGCTTGCGAGCTTCTTCCTCCGCCAGCTTCTGGAAATCCATGTCCAGGGTCGTGTAGACTTTGAGGCCTCCCCTGTAGACCAAATCTGGGCCGAATTCTTCTTCCAGCAGTTTCCGGACGTAAAGGACAAAGTGCGGGGCAATGATTCCGGTTTTTTCCCGCAAGGGCCTTATCTTGATCGGCGTGTAATATTTGGCTTCAACCGCTTGTTCTGGGGTTATGTATCCCTGGCGGACCATGGCATCAAGGACCAGGTGCTGGCGCTTGCGGGCTTCTTCAAAGTTATCAATTGGGTTGAGGGCGGGGAACTGAGGGATAGCCGCCAGCATAGCGCTTTCGGCCAGGTTCAATTCCCAGACGTGTTTGCCGAAGTAGACTTGGGCTGCAGCTTCAACACCGTAGGCCAAATTGCCGTAGTAGATGGTGTTAAGGTACCACTCCAGGATTTGGTCTTTCGGATAGCGGCGGGAAATTTCCAGGGCCAGTATGGCCTCTTTAATCTTGCGGGTTATGGTCTTTTTGTACCGCTCTTCGGGCGGGATTATGGTGTTCTTCACTAACTGCATTGGGATTGTGCTGGCTCCTTGGATGGGGTAACCTCTCAGGTTGTACCATATGGCTCTGGCGAGGCCGTAGAGGTCTACGCCTGGGTTCTTGTAGAAGTTTTTGTCTTCAATGGCGATTGTGGCTTGGCGTAGGTGCAGCGGTATCTTTTCCAGTGGAACCCAAGTCCTGTAGCCGGCAAAGGGGTCTACTATCTCGTAAAGGAGGTACTTGCCGGTTCGGTCGTAAATCTTTGTGCTCTCAAAGCTTCCTGTGGCGATATGTTCTATCGTTTTAGGGTCGGGCAGGGTGCTGGAATAGTAGGCGTATATCCCGGCCGCTCCTCCGATTAAGCTCAGGGAGAAGGCGAAAGTTAGGGTTAATGAGAGGAGCAGAAAGCCTCCGATTAGTTTTAGGGCGAGGTTACCGGAGCCGTTGTTGCGAGCCTTTCGGGCTCGCCTGCGAGCCAGAATGTAAAGGAGTTGGTTGTTCATCCTTTCCCTCCTCGGCTTTCCGGATAAATTATAAAGCCTCGGAGGGATTTTGCCAAGCTTTACCTGCCATGGGGGCTTCGTCCCCCTGGGCCCCCCGTTTGCCCACCCCCGTGGGCTGAGGGTCTGCCAGGGTTTTGGGTCCCACTCGTGGCGGGGTGGTAAGAGCAGACCATCCGTTCCCTAATTTTGGTTTCTGGGGGCACATCCCCCACACCCCCTGCCATGGGGGCTCCGCCCCCCTGGACCCCCCGTTTGCCCACCCCCGTGGGCTGAGGGTCCGCCAGGGTTTTGGGGCCCACTCGTGGCGGGGTTGCAGGGGTTGGCTACTCGCTCCCTTTTGAGGTTTTACGGGGGGACACCCCCCACAACCCTCCGCCATGGGGGCTCCGCCCCCTGGACCCCCCGTTTGCCCACCCCCGTGGGCTGAGGGTCCGCCAGCATTTTGGGTCCCACTCGTGGTGGGGTGGTAAAAGTTGGCTGCGCGCCTACTACAAAAACTTTGCGCCCTTAGCGCCCTTTGCGGTTCAAAAATTAAGGGTCGGCCTAAACCGACCCTTGATAAAGGGGCGGGCTTTAGTCGGCATGGGCGGACTCACTTTAGGCTTTCCAGCATTGGCCTCAGCTTGTATTTCTTCTGGTGCTTCTCCAGTAGCTCGTCAAGGATGGCTTGCCAGCGCTCCGCCTGACCGGCCCGGAGCAGAATGTCCCGCCCCCGGCGCAGCCAAGCAATGGCCGTCTCGTAGTAGGTGGACTGGCCACTGTCCATAATCTCGGTTGCTATACTGTAGCACTGGGTGAAGGCCCAATCGGGGAACTCAGCGCTTACGGCCTCGATGACCTTCTCCAGATTGCTTAAGCTGGGATCTTTCTCCACCAGCGCCATGGCCTGCGGATACATCTTCTCCTGCAGGTAGATTTCTATGAGTTGGTCCGCCCAGTAAAAGGAGGAAGAATAGACCGCGACGAGGTCAAGGACCTGTTGCTTATAGTTCTCCCATTCTTCTCCCAGGAGCGACTTCAGTTTTTGGTAATTCCACACCGTCGGATTGGCTTTGAAGGCTTCCAAAGCTGCTTGCCGGGCGAGGTCAAGGCGGCCGTGGCTTTTGGCCTGCTCGCACAGCCATTCGGCGAGGACGGTCATGCCGCTCTTTGTGCCCAGAGTCAGGCCATGAGCGGCCACTTCAAAGCTGAGGTCAATTTCCCCGCGCTCTGCCAAGGCCTTGGCCAGGGTGAAAACCTCATACGGGTTTTGCAGCACCTCAAGAGCCTCTCTCACTGCCTGCTCGTTTTTGCCCATCTCCAGGAGAAGCTCCAGGTAGGAGGTAATCTGCTCTTCGGCTTTTGCCAGGCGGAGGGCTTCCTCATAGCGGCCACGAGCCTTGAGGATGCGCAAACGAACCTGGGCCAGGTCATCGGCGAAGAGGGGCGGTTCTCCCTCCCATATGCTGCTCGCCTCGCCGGCCATTACAGCGACGAGGCGGGGATCATCCCAGCCTTGGCGGACGGCGGTCAATAGCATCTCCATCACGTACTCCATCAGCTTCCAACCGGCAATCGTGTTCATCCAAGATTCCAATTTCTGTTCCCAGGCGCGGCGTTCTTCGTGGGAAAGGTCGGCGCTGAGGAGGGCTTCGGCCCAGACTTCAGCGAAATCCAACAAGTTTTCCTCATTGGCGATGTCTTCAAGGAGGTCCTGGTTAAGTTGGCGGCAGCCTTCAATCCAAGCTATGGTAGCCGCCTCCAAGACCAGCAAGGCGGCGCGCGGTTCTCCTCGGTCAAGGAAGGTTCTGGCCTGATTGATGGCCGGTTCCAATGCCTCGGAAGGCAGGGGCCATTCCCCATAGTCCAAATAAGCTTGGTAGGCGCCCCTGGCGATTTGGCGCAGCTTTGCCCGGATTTGAGCCTGCAGCGCGCTGAGGTTGACTTCGGTGGGCTGCTCCTCGGTAGGAGCGGGGGCTGTCAGAAAATCCTCTATCGCCTCAATGGTCTCAGGGTAATGGTCAGCAAGGAAAAGCAACAAAGCAATCAATTGTTCCCGACTTTGGCCCTCCAGCAATGTGCGCAGGGAAGGACGCACACTCACCTTTTCCGGTTGACGTATTAGGGCCAGCAAAGCGGCAACGATGTGCTTGCAATCCCCGCCTCCTTCATAAGGGCAGGAGCAGGAGGCTTCTTCAATCTCACCCTGCTCATTGAAGCGCACGCGGACTTGATAAGGCTCAAACTGGCTGCCCTCCACTTGGGCCGTGAGCACTCCGTCGCGCCAGACGATTTCCTGGACAGCGCCGGACTCAAAGTAATTGACGCCGCGCCGCCAGGAGGTTTCGGTTGCGCGAGAGCGCACGATTTTTTCAGAAAGGGTAGGGAAAGGAAACATGGCTGTCCTCCCAACATCGTATTTTAAGCGATTGGACGGGGTAGCGACTCTTCGCCGGCATAGCTATTCTGTGGGCTCCGGCTTGAGGATGGCCAGGACTGGGTAAAGCTTCGCACTGCCGGGTTTAATCTCAATTTCCTCAAAAGCCGGGTTCTCTGGCGAAAGCAGCCATTGTCCGTTGCGCTTAGTTAACCGCTTGATAAGGAAAGCCAGGTGCGTCTCATTAGGTGGCTCTCCTCCCAGAATGGCCAGCACCAGCCTCCCCAGCATTGACTGCCACTTGTTCAAATCCTTCGCTTCCCCCTCTGAGAGTTTCTCCGCCAAGATTAGGTCGTCGGGTTCAATGCCTGCCTCCAGCATGCTCTCCCCCTCCACGCGGAGCATAACAAGCTCCTTTTGGCGTGCTATTACCACTCGTTCCATGCCCTTTTCCACATAAACCCGATACATCCGCCATCCTACACGAAGTCGCTCAATTTGAACTTCTGCCGATTCAGGCAGTTTCTCCGCGGTCTGAGGGTCCAGGAACCGGAGATTTCCTGCTTGCGGGTGGGTATCCGGGAAGAGGCTGAGGGAAAGCAACGACAAGGTTGCGGGCTGTAACGGTTCTGGCGGTGCCGGCTTTGGCTTTACTGGTGCCTGAGGCTTAGCAGGTCTCACGGCAGTATATTGACCGCTAAGGATTTCCTCAATAATCTGTTGTGCCAACTTTAGCCACTCGGAAAGTTCCGAGGGGGTTATGTTCTGGGGCGCCGTTGCTTGCTGCCGGCCTTGCATAGCCATCAGGATTTGTTCTGCTTGCTGGGCCATCATCAGGGCCGATGCCGGGGCCTCTTCGCGCAACCATAAAGCGCCCAGCAGCGCCGTAAAAACTTCGGCAAATGGACCATAAATCCGGAGTCTTTTGAGAATATCTGTCATTTGCTTCTGCAGGGTGCCTGGCGGAAGATACCCTTCCCACCGGTCCAGAGCCATTTTAACCAATTGCGCTCCGAGCTGGCAGGGCAAGACCTTTTCCGACCCAGGTGAAATGTCCACTGGCAAGGAGAGCAGGAGGTTGATGAGTTTACGCAGCTCTTCTGAATTCAGCGGCTCCTGCTTAAGCAGTGCCTTAAGTTTTTGCAGGGTCGGATACCCGCCTTCATTTAAAGCCTGGATAATGCGGGAAAGAAGGCGGCGCTCAAGCTCCAATGGATGCACCTCCCATCTGGCCCTTAGGGCTTTGGGGGCTCCGCTGGTGGGACAACTCCTGTGAGGCCTTTGGGGTCAACAGGGGCTCTTCCGGTTGGGTCCAGCGTTGCACCGGCTGTAGAGCAAGCGGTGAAATCATTGCTGCCGGTTCTATTCTGTCCATTTATTCCGCGAGCCTCCTCGTGCCCGGCCAGCCCCTAATCCGGAGCTTACTGATCCTTACCTATTGCGGTGGAGCTTGGGTGCGGATTTTAGCTTTCACCGTTAAAAATAGCGGGGGCAGGATTTGAACCTGCGACCTCCGGGTTATGAGCCCGGCGAGCTACCGCTGCTCCACCCCGCGTCGGAGTGCCGAGGGCGGGATTTGAACCCGCACGGGGAGTTACCCCACTGCGTCCTGAGCGCAGTGCGTCTGCCAGGTTCCGCCACCTCGGCTTAGAGGCAAGTGGCCGTACCCCCGATTCTGTTTTAGCCCGCCATTCGTCTCATCGGCGGCTCCTGGCTTGGTGGGTGTTACCCACCCTCGCCGTTGCCGCTGCGACCGGACCCAACCGGACTTTTGGTCCGGGCCGGGCCCTCCGGCCTTGCTCCCCGCCGCACTCTCGCCTAGCCTACCGCATTACTGCGGTAGCTGGTGGGCTCTTACCCCACCGTTTCACCCCTCACCCGCACCCTGAGAGGGCCGCTGGCGGGTCTGCTCTCTGTTGCGGTTGTGGTCACCGGAAGATTGCTCTTCCGGTGCCCCAGCTTGTCTTTTCGCTGGGCAGCGTTGCCCTTAGAAGGGCTGGGAGTCGGGAGGTTCCTCCGGGGGACCAGGCCCCCGGCGGCGGGCCACCACTTGCCCTAAAGGTGCAGGAGGGGGGACTCGAACCCCCACGCCCCTTACGGGGCACGGGTCCTCAGCCCGTTGCGTATGCCAGTTCCGCCACTCCTGCATCCATGGGCCGTGAGGGAGTCGAACCCTCAGCTCCTGGCTTAAAAGGCCAGTACTCTACCTGTTGAGTTAACGGCCCCCTTTCAACCTTTTAAGGTATGTCCCCGGCGGGATTCGAACCCACGACCTCTGACTCCGCAGGCCAGCGCTCTGTCCAACTGAGCTACGGGGACTACGCTATATATAAAATAGCACAAAAAGCCCCGCTTGTCAACTTGCAAAAAATCCCGCATACTTGCCCAACTTGACTTAGAACAAACGTTCTGCTATAATATGGACCTGGGAGGAGTAAGCCATGAGGGGGGAATTGGAGCTTCAGGCTCAGAAGATTGAGCTTGTCCTCGCTTCCCACAACATCCAAGCCAAAGTCAAAGGGGGAATCGTTACCCCAAGGTTCATCCGCTTCCACCTCTCCCCCTACCTCGGGGAAAAGGTCTCAAAGATTTTCGGCCTTAGGGAGGAAATAGCCCTGGCCTTGGGGGTAAAGGACTTGAGAATCTACCGCTCAGGCGGCTTTCTGAGCCTGGAGGTGCCTCGCTCCAAGCCTTCCCCAATAACCCTGGCCAACTTGTGCCTGAGACTCAAGGAAATCCCACCCTGCTCACCAATCCTTGGCCTTGACGAGGACGGCTTCCCCCTCCTCATAAGCCTACCAAGCCCCGATGTTAGCCATATCTTGGTTTCTGGAACAACCGGAAGCGGTAAGACTGAGCTTCTCAGGACTATGGTTACCAGCTTGGCCATATACAACCGCCCCAAGGATTTGCTCTTGGGCCTTGTGGACCTAAAGGGCCGGGGTTTTCAGGATTTTGCCGGCCTACCCCACCTCGTCCGACCGCCAGCAACCTCAATTGAGGAGGCAATTTCTCTCCTCTCCTGGGCAGTTGAGGAAATGGAAAGGCGCGATAAGCTCAGCCTAAGGCCGGTTGGGGGGAAGCTAATAGGGGACGGCTTTTTTGTCCCAAGGGTTGTGATTTTCATTGATGAGCTGGCCGAGCTTGCCATATTGGGCAGTAAAGAGGTTGAGGTTTTAGTCACAAGGCTTGCCCAGAGGGGTAGGGAAGCTGGAATCCACCTTGTTGTTGCCACTCAGAAGCCGGCTTTGGAGGTTATAGGTTCACTGGCCAGGGCCAATTTCCCGGTGAGGATAGTGGGCAAGGTCACGACTCCTGAGGAGGCGAAGGTGGCAAGTGGGATTGCCAGAAGTGGAGCGGAGAGGCTTCTGGGGAGGGGGGATTTCTTGGTGGTGTTCAGTGGGCAGGCCATAAGGTTTCAGGCCGCATACGTTAGGCCCGAGGAAATCGCCGCTTTGGTGAAAAGGAGGTAGGGAATGGGGCTTGGGGTATGGTTCAGGGAAGAGATAGAGAGGGCAATCTGGGCTGCCAGGGAGGCTCTTTCGGTAACGGTCCAGGCATTTGGTGAAGGAGAGAGCGATTACAAGCGTGGCTTCAGGGATGGGTATGAGGCGGCCTTGAGGACTTTGTCCAATGCTTTTGGTGTGAACCCGGATAGGGAAATGAGGTGGAGGTGGCCATGAAGAAGTGGATAGCCATAGGAGTTTGTCTTTTCCCCATAGCTCTTGGCGTTGTGGCTGGCCTTAGGCTTTCAAGGGAGTCTTTGGCCGTGGTCATGGGGGTATTGTTTGGGCTTGTGGCCAGCCTTCCTCTTTACCTTGTGACCTTTTTGGTTCTGAAGAGGGAGGTGAGGAGGGAGGAGCCTAAGGTCAACGCCTATCCTCCGACTCCGCCGGTGATAGTGGTGAACCCTGGAGGGGCGACGCGTTTTCCGACCCTTCTTCCTCCCTATGAAGGTGGTTTTGGCTACGAGCCGAGGACTTTCAGGGTGATTGGGGAAGAGGGGGAGGATTAAGGGTTCGCCAGCGTTTTGCGGCCCACTCGTAGGCTGGTTTGCTGATGCTTCATCCTTAAGCTTGCCTGGCAGGGGGAAGGCAGAGGGAATAGCGTTACTTCATTTTCCCCTCTTTAAGTTCCTCCGAGGAGAAGGGGAATTTCAGGATGCGGCAATTCCCAGAATCGGCTACATAGAGGTTGCCTTGCTGGTCCACGGCCAGGCCTAAGGGGAGATTGAGCTCACCGTAGCGGCCAAAGGTGAAGAGGAAGTTGCCTTCTAAGTCAAAAACCAAAATGCGGTGGAATTCCGGGTCGGTTACAAAGAGACGCCCATCTGGGCTTGCTACAAGGTATGGCTTATTGACTACGGAGCGGCTCTCCCAGCCGTAGACGGGCCATTCTTTTACAAATTGAAAGCTCCTATCAAATTTTTGGATGCGCCTGTTCCAAGTATCGGCGACGTAGATATTGCCGGCAGAGTCAATGGTTATCCCTACTGGCTCATCAAAAAGCCCTTCTGTAGTGCCGAAGCCTCCCCACTGGCCTAAGAAGAGGCCTTCAGGGGAAAATTTCTGGACGCGTTTGTTCCCGGTATCGGCTACGTAGAGGTTGCCCTCGGAGTCAATGGCGATGGCCCTTGGACCCCAGAAGCCTCCAGGCAGCTCAAGCTTGCCTTCGGTGTTCACAAAGTAGCCCCATGAGGTCAGGAAATTGCCTTCGGAGTCAAATTTCTGAATGCGATGGTTCCAAGTATCGGCCACATAGACATTCCCCTTTTCATCCACGGCAATCCCCCACGGGTCGTTGAACTGGCCTGGAGCGGCGCCGAAGCTTCCCCATTGGAGGAGGAATTGGCCTTCTGGGCTGAGCTTCTGTATCCGATTGTTCCCGGAATCGGCAACGTAGATGTTGCCCTCTTTGTCCACGGCGAGATTGCGTGGGCTAAGGAATTGGCCTGGTCCTGAACCACATGTCCCTATCTCCAAAGAGGGCGTTATCGTCCGAAAGCCGCGGGCGTAAGGCTCAATTTCTTCAGGCGGCGGAGGGGGTGCAACTCCCAGTTCCCAAACCTTTTGGTAAACATCCTTGCGGATGTAGAGGTAGAAGTAATGGACGTAGGGCCACTGAGTGAGGGGTGTCTTGTAGCGGCGGTAGAAGAACACATCCCATATTGCTCGCCTGGTCTCAGGGTCCTTAAGCATCCTCCAGAGGCGGGCTGGGGTCAAGCCCTTGTAATCTTCCTTCGGCCACCAAACGAGCCGGTAGGCGAAGCGGTAATATTGGTCCCCAAGGAAAGGCTTGACTTTGTCTTCATTCTTAGGCCCTACGATTACGATGGGAACGTCCAGGGCTTCGCGGGTGGGGTTAGCTCCGTAATAAACTCGGTTGGGGTAGTCCCTGAAATACCATTCCAAAGGCCAGGTAGAATCATCATCGTAAGCGAACTTTATCTGTCGGTCCCCGACGGTGTGGAGTGAGACGAGGTCAATCTGGGCCAAAGCAATCTTTATGTCCGGGGTACCGTGGGCGTAAACCAGCAACTCTTTGACGTTATCGTAGTTTATGAAGGAAGCCATCCAGGCGAAGCGGACGGTAAGGAGGCTAAGGGCGATTCCGGCCAATAAGCCAATTGTTCCGATGGAGAGCCCTTTGCCCAGCTCTCTGAGGCGACGGTAGAGGAAGTAGCCGAAGCCGGCCAAGGCCAGAAGTGAGGCCAGCCATCGCATAGTTATGGAAAGCTTCTGGAGGGAAAGGCCTTGGAATGGCCTTAAGGTCAGGAATTGAATCAGGGCGGCGAAGGTTGGTATTAAGAGTATAAGAGCTATCAGCCCTCCCTTTTCCCACCAATCCTTCCATCGGAACCTTTCCAGGAGCTGCCCACCGAACATTCCGGCCAGAATTACAAATGGTTGAGCTGGGTGGAGGACAAGCCAGGGCATCTTTTCTCCGGCCCAACTGTATATAACCAGGGCAAGGATGAGCCAAGAGGCCAATAGGGCTTGGAACCAGGCTCTTTCCCTCTGAGGCCTGAAAAGGTAGTAGAGCAAGCCAGCGGTGCCGAGGATTAGGGGGAGGAATTCGTAAAGGGGCAAGAGGAGCAAGTAGTAATACCAGGGCTGGCCTCCCCTTTGGACCCCGTGCTGTGCAAGCCAGTAGGATATTGAGCCTGGGATTCCGGTTATCAGGCCGTAGGGGTTGGTGAAGAAAGTGGTGAAAAGGGTTACGTGGATGGCCAGGAATATGAGGATACTTATCAGGAGGACTCTGGAATTGAGTGTGCGGATGGCGGAAGTAAAGGGCTTTTCCGGGCTTACCCTGGCGATTACTCCAACGGCCAGTATTGCCCCCAGGATTCCGGTGAAAAGGGAAAGGTAGGGGGTTAAGGAAAGCAAGGGGGTAGGAAAGCCTCTCGGCCTTTCCAAGGCAATGGCACTTAAGGCCAAAATTATGGCTACGAGGGAGGATACTGTTATTGCCAGCAGTATGCGAATGCTCTGGGCCTCTTCGGCGCTCAGGTTTTCCCAAAGGAGGGCAGCCAGAACGAACACGAAGCCAATGAAAGCACTTATGTAAGCAACCTCTTTCGTGGCGATGGCTAAGCTCAAGACGGCAGCGCCAAGGTAGAGCCAGCGGGGCTGTTTTTCCTCAAGGAATCGGAACAAGGCGATTACCATGAGCATATTCCAGACGGCAATGTAGATGTCGTTGCGGATGTAGCGGGAGTAGTATAGGAAGGACGGTGAGATGAGGAAGAGGAAAGAGGTGAAGAGGGCGCCGGTGGGGCCAAGCCAGCGCCGCATGAAGTAAGGTAAGATGACCAAAACGACCCCGAAAATTGCGGGCATTATTCTGGCGGTGAAATCGCTCACTCCGAAGAGGAAGTAGATGAGGGCGTTGGCGTGGAAGAGGAAGGGGCCATGCATCATTGGGGTATGTTGGTAGCCTCGGCCGGAGTAGAGGTAATAGGAGTAGAGGGCATGCAGGCTCTCATCGTGGCTCATGGCTCTGACCCCAAGGGCCCAGAAGCGGGAGAAGATGGCGGCTAAAAGGAATAGGGTGTAGAGGATTTTTTCCCAGTCTAACCTCAAAGGGAGAGGCCTGTCCGAACCCATGTCTTTTTACCCCCCTTAACTTTTGGCCTGTTTCGTTTTCAGAAGATAACACAACTGCGCCTTTACCGCAAATGGAGGGAAGTTTGGGTGTATAGGACATAATTTTTTCCCACCCTCGTTGGCTTTGGGTTTGCCAGCGTTCTGGGGGATTAACCTCTCCTCCGGCTCCTCTCCGAGGCAGAGAGGGGAGAACCCCGCCAAATTTTCCCCCTTCCCTCGCAGGGAAGGGGGTCAGGGGGTTAGGTCAGGGGACATCCCCCACAGTCCCCCGCCAGAGGGCAGCCCCCTGGCCCCCCATTGCCCACCCCCGTGGGCTGAGGGTTTGCCAGCGTTTTGGGTCCCACTCGTGGCGGGGTTGCAGGGGTGAATTACTCGCCTCTTTTAAAGGTTCTTGGGAGCGCAGCCTACTACACT
>Ga0272445_1001176_pt1 | contig 21259 bp, 24 predicted proteins | sample YNPCB0031_FD_194404 | JGI IMG/M metagenome (GOLD analysis project Ga0272445, IMG submission 194404) | Hot spring sediment microbial communities from Yellowstone National Park, WY, United States - YNP-CB-003-1 | ecosystem: Environmental > Aquatic > Thermal springs > Hot (42-90C) > Sediment... | reverse complement strand
ACGTTATGCTAGCCAAATCGCTTGCTCCATTTGCATCACAAGCAGTCACATTAAACGTATAACTTTTTCCCGGCTGGTAGGCCGTGCCAGAATCAGGGGAAGTCCACAAGTAGCTTAGAGTTGGTAGAGCATTTGTTGTTGTGTAAGTGAATGGATTTAGACAAGAAGTTCCATTCCAGTTATTGCTAGTATCGTTGGCATAAACGCACCATCTTATCGTGCATCCTGCTGTTGAGTTTATTGTTACTGTAAAGTTAGACCAAGCTGATGCTCCTGATAAGCTCATTCCTGTTATGTTTTGTAAGCTACCTGTGCAGTTGTCAAAGCTGAATATAGCATAGCTTAACCCATAATCATCTTGCCAGTATAAATTATGAGAAACAGCAGTTCCTGCTAAAGTTGAGTTTGTTGAGTTTAGAGAATAACTAGGCGGCCTATTCCAGCTCACTGTTAAGTTAGCAAAATTTGTGTAAAGGTAAGATGTAGTACCATAAGTTTTTGTCATCCTTACGCGTGCTGCAAACTGGAATATTTTGCTTGTTGAATCAACGACGCTTAAAACTGCTGAATTTGAAGTAAAGTTGTAGCAATAAGTTGATTCTGTAGTTGATATTGTATTGCTTGATGTCCAAGTAGCTGAAGTAGTGTTGTAATACCTTAAGTCAGCTTGTATAGTGACATAAGAAGGCAAAGTATAATATCCTTGCCAACAATAACTCATCCAACTTATTGTTGATAAATCATAAGAAGATAAGTTAAAAGTAAAGCGATGGAAGGTATAATTGTAGCATGCTGTTGTTGATTCACAACCATTTGAAGAACTACCATCACAATCGTAATAGCCAGTGTTGCACTTATAAGTACAACTGCCTGAAGCTTGACATGTACACGTACCTGGAGTTGGGCAAGTGGAGCCAGAGCAGCGACACATTCCAGAATAATAAGGAAGACAAGGAAAAGTAGTGTTAGTAGCTCCAGTTAAAGAAGGACAGGCAAAAGTACAACTTTGCGTGTAAACACAATAGGCAGTTGCGTCGCAGGGATCACCTGCTGGTGAGCATGTACATGTCCCGCCTGTAACAGAGCAAGAAGCAGATATGGGAGGATGATTAACATAAGAGGAATCGCGACTTGTATCGCTTACGTTTATGTAGGCATAGTTCATTTCTGTTGTCGCCAAAAAGGGATTATCTGAATCTACTGTATTTACTTTATAAGCTTTGTTTATTGAACTTGGTAAAAGCTGGTCTATAGGGTCTAAGTACAGAGAATCATTCTGTATATTTTTTGTAACATTCTTTACTAAAACTCTCCTTTCTACTATCTCAACCTCAAAATCCTTAGCTAAATCAGAAAAATCTATCAGTACACCCTTCCAAAGAAAACTATAATCACTATACCGGGCAACATCACCAATCAAATCAAAACCAACTAGAAGTTCACTGCTTTTTTTTCCACAACTGCTTAAAGAAGAATTAGCTACAAAAGAGCTTATGTTAAAAATCTTCAACCCCCACTTTCTTCTAAACCCTTCTTCCCTTACAAAATAGTCAAAATCAAGCTGAGAAAGGTCTATCTCCTTTTCAGTCAGAATGAAAGGTCTTATTTCTAATGCTTCACCTTCATAAACAAGCTTAAACCTGTCTTTTGCCAGATGGAAGGATGATCTTTTCACGTAGTTGTAATCATTCTTTGGTGCATAGACAAGAGTTATACTTCCGTCTTTGTTTTTTATTTCTTCAGGTTCACCAAGTAACAAAGGCTTTTCCTTATCCTTAACTTCTAACTCAAACCTTACAGACCTTACAGGTGAAGCTTCAACATCACAGAAAACCTCTAGTTTACCTTGCTTCTTTGGAATATAGACAGCTTCATACCTTTTTTCTCTTTTGTTGAAATATGCTGGAATTGTTTCGTTATCAACTCTAAAAGTAACGTTAGCTGGCTCTGGATAAGAACACCACAATGTTACTCCTTGACCTAAATGAACAGGCTCTGGAGAAGATCCTGCTAGTATTTTCTCTCCCAAGCTTTTCTCAGTTTCAAAGCTTAGAAAAGCGCTTCCATAGCTTATTTTGTTCTGATTTAGAAAGTTAGTCCGAACTTCTTTACTTAGAAGTACTAGCCCTGAATTGCTTCTGGTTTGTAAGTGAGTGAAAAGTACAAGAGCAAATAAAATCGCAATTATTAAGACTAACTTTTTTCTACTCATTCTTCAACACCTTTTTTATCTTATCGCTGTATTCTTTTAGATAGCAGATAGAAACAACTCCTACTCTCCTTTGAGAAACTTTACCAGCTTTAACCAAGCCAAAAATATACTTAGAGACTGTGTTCCTATTAGCACCAACTTTTTTAGCTATATCAGTTATAGTCAACCCTTCTGGGTTTTCCTTAAGTACTTGAAGTATTTTCTCTTCTAGCATTTAAACACTAATGCTTAGCATAATGCCTAATATTAAGTTTGGCTTTTTGACAATATAAAAGCAAGGGAAAAATTTCCTTAAAGCTTTGGTAGCATTATGCTGTTCATTAAGCTTAGCATTAAGACTAGCTTTTTGATTTCAGGTTTTTGGTATATTATAATATACCAAAAATTTAAATATAGGTAAAGTACAATATACTAATATGCTAAAAGAAGATTTAGAAAGGTTTAACGAATGGTGGTTTACAGGAAAAGTGAGGAAAGAATTAGCCTTACCTTTTAAAAGATATGCTTTCTCAAAAGCCCTAGAAAGCTTGAAGGACAGACAAATTTTGATAATTACAGGCTTAAGGAGAGTAGGAAAGAGTACGATTTTGTACCAGATCATAGAAAAATTGTTAGAAACAGAAAAGCCAGAAAAAATCCTATACTTTTCTTTTGAAGAATCTAAGGAAAACCTAAAAGAAGTTCTAGAGTTCTATGAAAAAAGAATTTTGAAAAAACCTTTTGAAGAGGCAGGCAAAGTTTTTGTGTTTTTTGATGAAGTTCAGTATGTTGATAATTGGTCTTCAACTCTTAAGCAATTTTATGATTTATATCCAAACTTGAAGTTTTTTGTTTCTGGATCTTCTTCTTTGCTTCTTTCAAAGGAGGCCTTAGAAAAGTTAACAGGAAGGTTTTTCTTTCTTGAACTCAAACCTCTAAAGTTTTTAGAATTTTTAGAGATGAAAGGTGTAAAGTTGGAAAAGGTGGAAGTGTCTCCAAGAAGAGTTGAAACTTATTTTTTAGATTACTTAAGAAAGTCAGGATTTCCAGAAATCGTTGATTGGGAATCTGAAATTAAAATTGCAGAATACGTTAAAAATTCTGTGATTGATAGGGTAGCATTTAGAGACATACCATTATTGTTTAAAACAAGAGACATGAGTTTGTTAGAGAGGATAACAAAATTAATTATTTCAGCTCCAGGCAGCATCCTAAACATAAACTCTCTATCAAAAAGTTTAGGCGAAAGCAAAATAACAGTTTCAAATTACTTAAAGTTTTTAGAAACATCGCTTTTGGTAAGATCGTTAGCTAATTTCAGGCCTGCATTCTCTTCTTTTTCTAGAAAATTAAGAAAGTATTATCCAGCAACAACGTCTCTAATCTTCTCGTATTCAAAAGAAAACTTTGAAGCTAATTTTGGAAAGGTTTTGGAAACATATGTTGTCAATACCTTAAGCGCTGAGTATTATTTTAGAAAGGAGAAAAAGGAAATAGACATAATTCTTAAAAACAAAAGGCTATTGCCAGTAGAAGTTAAGGAGAGTGTGAATGAAGAAGATGTAGAAAAATTTTCAAGACTGGTAAAGTATGTTAACGCTGAAAAAGGCATAATGGTATCTTTAAGCCAAGAGTTTGAGAAGGAGGATATTAAAGTAATCCCAGCATACTTGATTGAAAAGATTTTGGTAGAGAGTTTTTGAAAATTATTTAACTTCTCTCTAAAAACGAGTATACCCTCTTTCTAAACTTTGGCGGAAAATTCTTTAAGTATCTTTCTAATTTTTCTTTTTTTATCTGTTTTTTAATTTCTTTTAAAACATCCTCTGCAGGAATTTCGTTGAAGTAAACAAGGTCTAGTAAAGTCTTCTCTACATCAGCTACAGGAACGAAAAAGTTTTCATACTTAAAGTAATCAAATCCAAAGAAGTAAGAATTAACCATTCTTATACATAAATATAAGTTTGGTAGCTTCTTAGTTGCTGAAGAAAATGTTAGAATTGACATCTTTTATTGTTTCTAGAACCAAATTAATATTATGAAGACTGTCTTCTTGCTTATAGATGGCATGGCAGACTTGCCAATAAATGGAAAAACACCATTATCAATTGCAGAAAAGCCAAACCTAGACTGGCTTGCTTCTAGAGGCTGTACAGGCGAGCTATTAGTTGCTCCAAAAAGCATGTGGAAAAAAGAAGTTTTAGGAAGCCATACGCTTAACATAGCTTTGCTTGGCTATGATCCAAAAAAATTCAACATGGCAAGAGGTCCTTTGGAAGCAATTGGCGCAGATATACCATACAAGCAAGGTCATTTGGCCTTAAGATGCAACTTTGCTACTGTTGATAAAGATTTAATTGTTATTGATAGAAGAGCTGGAAGGAACACTTATGGTTTGGATGAGCTTGCACGTTACATAAACAGTCATGTGAACATTGGAGTAGAATACAATTTCATGCGAACTTACGGCCACAGAGCAGTACTAGTTTTAAAACATGAGCTAAGCGATAAGATAAGCTCGAATGATCCTCATACAGAAGGAAAAAAGGTAGGGAAAATTTCTGCTACTGCACCTGATGCTCTAATTTCAGCAAAGCTTGTCCAAGATTTTGTTGAGCAAGCACATTCATTAATAGAATACCATCCAAAGAATGCAGAAAGGATAGAAAAAGGAATACCACCAGCAAACTACTTGCTAGTTAGACAGCCTGGTAACAGAATAGTTGAGCTTATACCAAAGTTTACAAAAAAGTGGAAGACTAAAGCAGTAGTCTTAGCAGAAAAAGGGGTAGTAAAGGCTACATGCATGCTTGCAGGTTTTGATGCAGTAACAGTTCCTGAAGCAGATTTTGAAAAAACTCTAGACTTCATTTTTGAAAAGATAGAAGAGCTTTTAACTGAGTATAGCTTAGTTTACGTGCATGTAAAAGGACCTATAGATGAAGCAGCTCATGATGGAAAGTTTGAAGAAAAAGTAAAAGGAATAGAAGCTGTTGACAAAAGGCTAGAGGCTTTCAAGAATTTTAAGGGCAGGCTGATAATAACTTGTGATCACATAACTTCTACTGAGCTAAGAAGACACATGCCAGGAAAGGTTCCTTTGCTGATTTATGGAAAAGGGAAAGATAGAGTTAAAACTTTTGACGAGTTTTCAGTTAAAAAGGGAAAACTCAAAAACTTCACTCCTAAAAAGGTTTGGAGCTATGTGTTTAAAAGCTAAGCTCTGTTTTTAGAAAGTATACATTTTTATATACTATCTGCAAATAGAAATTATCCTAGAAAAATTCTTTTCCACTCTTGTGCATCAAAGGCTTAAACTGCTCATTTCTTACATGCTCTTTCAAAACTCTTCCAACTACAAGCCAATGATCGCCAAAAAGTTTCATCTCTTCTACTTTGCATTCAAAGCTTATTGGACATTCTTTTATTACTGGTGGTCTTATCATGTCAGATTTTTCTGCAGTAATCCTTGCAAGCTTGAATTTATCAGTTTCGCTACCCGAATGACTTCCGCATATCCACGCTATCTCTTCCATTTCTCTTGAGCATACGTTTAAACTAAATTCTTTTACTGCTTTCAGGTTTTCAAAAGTATACCTTCTTGGTGAAATAGCGAAAGCAACGTACTTAGGCTCAAAGCTTACAGGCATTAAAAAGCTGGCAGTCATCACATTTGGCTTGCCTTGCTTGTCGACTGTAGCTATCAAACAAACTACTCTTGGAAAGATTTGCTCGGATATCCGCATAAATAATTTATTAGCAAGCAAAATTAAATTGATGAGAGTAAAGAAGCTTGAGATAAGGAAAATTTTCTCCACAAAATCTACAGAGACTTTAGAGGTTGAGCTAGAAACTCAAAAAGCAAAAGTAAGAGCATCTGTTCCTGTAGGAACTAGCAGAGGCAGACATGAAGCAACTTATTTGCCTGTTGAAGAAGCTATAAGGAAATTCTACATAATTAGAAGACATTTTACTTCAGAAGAATTTTCGGACCAGAAGGATGTAGATAATATGCTTCACATAATAGATAAGAGTGAGGGCTTTCAGGAGATAGGAGGCAACCTTGCTTTAGCCATTTCCTCTGCATTTTTAAAAGCTTTTGCTGCGGAAGAAGGTAAAGAAGTTTTCGAATTTTTAGGTGGCAAAAAAATTCCTAAACCTTTGTGTAATGTGGTGGGTGGCTGGAAGGAAAATAAGAGCGACATTCAAGAATTTTTGCTTTTACCAGTTCACCAAGAAAAATTTTACGATTCTATTAAAAAGATTTCTAATGCTTATTTGCAACTTGGTGATCTTCTTTCAAAATCAGACCCTCTGTTCAATTACGGAAGAAATGCAGAGTCTGCATGGATAACTACTTTGCCTATGGAAGAGGTATTGGAACTCTTAACAAAAGTTGCAAACGAAAATTTATTAAAAATCGGCTTAGATGTTGCAGCCTCCCAACTTTGGGACGGAAATAGATACTATGTTTATACTTATTCCAACAAGATCTTCAACTGGAGAGAACAAATAGATTTCATGCTAGAGCTGATGAGAAACTATCCAATAATATACTTGGAAGATCCTTTTCACGAAGAAGATTTTATATCCTTTTCTACTCTAACTAGCATGGTTTCAGGCAAGATTATTTGTGGTGATGACTTATACACAACAAACTTAGAAAGGTTAAAACATGGTTTGGACTTCAAAGCAACTAATGCAGTTTTAGTAAAACCAAGCCAAGTTGGAACTATTACAGATACAATAAACTTTGTTAAAGAAGCGAAGAAAAGCAAGCTAATAACTGTTTTCTCACATCGCTCAAGCGAAACAGAAGATACGTTAATGTGTCATTTGGCCGTTGGTCTTGAGTGCGATTATATAAAGCTGGGAATAAGCGGAGAAAGGACTGTTAAGATAAACGAGATGATAAGGATAGAAGAAAAGCTCTAGCCTATAACTATTTTATTCGCAATTGTTTAATGTTATTTATGAAGCAATTGAAAGGCCTAGTAGAAGAAATCAAGAAAAACAGGAAAGTTGTAGGAATAATTTTATTTGGATCTCATGCTAAGAATAGAGCAACTCCAATAAGTGATATAGATATTTGTATCATAGGAAGAAAGCTGAGAGAAATTGAAAAAGCAAGAATAGAAGCTTTGGGAAATGAAAAGATAAGAATAGTTTTCTTCGACGAACTACCTTTACCCATTAAATTTAGGGTATTCAAGGAGGGTAAGTTCTTATACTTGAAGGACGAAGCTTTCGTAAATTCTCTTCGAGCCCAAACTATAAGTTATTTCCTAGACTTTAAGCCAATCTTGGAAAGATATTGCAGGCGAGTTTATGGCTGGAAATATGAAATTTGATAAGGTTAAAATAAGTAAGATACTTTCAGACATTAGAAGGTATTTTAGAGATTTGGAAGAACAGAAAGTAAAAAAATTAGAAGATTTGAGAAGAAAGGATAAGTTCTATTCTTCCTCTATGTTGGTCTTCCCCCTCGTAAACTCTGCAATAGATTTGGGAAATGAGATGATAAGCGCTAAAAAACTCGAGATGCCACATTCTTACAGAGAAATTTTCGAGATTTTATCGAGAGAAGGAATAATAGACAAGAAAATGGAGAACGACCTAATAGAGTTAGTTAGAATAAGAAATGCAATTGCTCATCGTTACTTTATAGTAACTCCTAAAAAATTGTTTATTTCCTTTCAAAAACTCGAAAGTTTAAAGAAATTTGCGAAAAAGGTAGAAGAAATCACGAGAAGGTTAAAAGATTAGTTCTCCATAGCTAATATTTATAATTTTCCACTTTGATTTTTTATGGAAAACAAATTTAGTTTATGGAAAAGGTTTGGCACAAAAAGAGGAAAGAAGAAATACTTCAAATCTTCTACACTTCTGAGCAAGGCTTGAGCGAAAGAGAAGCAAGAGATAGGCTAAAAAAGTTTGGGTTCAACGAAATAGTTGAGCGAAAGAAAGTAAATCCTTTGTTAATCTTTCTAGGACAGTTCAAGAACTTTCTAATTATAATTTTGCTGGTTGCTTCTTTTGTCTCTTTTTTGGCTGGAAGGAAAGATGATGCAATTCTAATTTCTACAATCTTGTTACTAAATGCTCTTATAGGCTTTTTCCAAGAATACAAGGCAGAAAAAGCAATGGAAGCTTTGAAAAAGCTGCTAGTTCCTAAGACAAAAGTTATTAGAGAAGGTAAGCAAAAAACAATTCCTTCTCGCGAACTTGTTCCAGGAGATATAATTCTGCTTGAAGAAGGGGACAAAGTTCCTGCTGATTGCAGGCTAATAGAAGTTTTTAACCTTAAGGTTGACGAATCTTCTTTGACTGGAGAGTCTATTCCTGTAGAAAAGCATGATAGAGTTTTAGGAGATGTTGCAATCCCTGAAAGAAAGAACATGGTATTCATGGGAACTGTAGTAACTTCTGGTAAAGCAAAAGCAGTTGTTGTCGATACAGGCATACACACAGAACTCGGAATGATAGCAAGCATAGTAGAGAAAAAGGAAGAAGAGACTCCTTTGCAAATAAGGCTTACACAATTTGGAAAATGGATAGGAGTTTTCATCTTAATAATTTCACTTTTTGTCTTCCTGATAGGAATAGTTAGAAAAATAGAAATTTCTCAAATGTTTTTAACAGCAGTTGCTCTTGCAGTTTCTGCAGTTCCAGAAGGTTTGCCAGTAACAATAACGGTTGCTCTTGCTTTAGGAGTTCACACTATGGCGAAAAGAAATGCTATAGTAAGAAAGCTTTCAGCTGTGGAAACTTTAGGTTGCACTACTGTAATAGTTGCTGATAAAACTGGAACAATGACAACAAATGAAATGACAGTGAGAAAGATTTTCATAGGCGATAAGAAAATAGAAGTGACAGGAATAGGTTTTGAGCCACATGGAGAATTTTTGTTTGAAGGCAAGCCTTATTTTGATGAAAATTTGGAGCTTTTATTAAGAGCTTGTGTTTTATGCAATAGTGCATCCTTTTTCAGGGAAGGAGATAAGTGGAAAATCAGCGGGGATCCTACAGAAGTTGCTTTGCTTGTTGCAGCTGCCAAGAAAGGAATGTTAAAAGAAGAGATGCAAAAGAAGTTTAAGACGTTGGTTGAAATTCCGTTCTCTTCAGAAAGGAAAATGATGTCTGTTTTAGCTTCAGATGGAGAAAAGGTTTTAGCATACGTAAAAGGAGCACCTGAAAAAGTTTTGGAAGCTTCTACTAAAATTAAGAAAGAAAGCGTAAAAGTTCTTGAAAAAGAGGAAAAGGCTAGGATTGAAAGGGAAATAAGGAAAATGGCTTCTGAAGGGTTAAGAGTAATTGGTGTAGCCTATAAGAAAGTAGAGAGCAAAGAATTTTCTCCAGAAAAGGTAGAGAAAGATTTGGTCTTCCTAGGTCTTATAGGCATGCAAGATCCTCCTAGAAAAGAAGTTAAGGAGGCAATAGAAAAATGTAAAGCAGCAGGAATAAAAGTTGTAATGGTTACTGGCGACCATAAGGAAACTGCAGTTTCTGTTGCTAAGGAGCTTGGCATTCTTGAAGGTTTAGTCCTTACTGGTTCTGAATTGGATAAAATGAGCGATGAAGATTTGGAAAAAATTGTTGAGAAAGTTAGCGTTTATGCAAGAGTTTCTCCAGAACATAAGTTTAGAATAGTAAGAGCTTTGAAAAAGGTTGGGCATATAGTTGCAGTTACTGGAGATGGTGCTAACGATGCTCCTGCTTTGAAGGAGGCTGACGTTGGTGTAAGCATGGGTATAAGAGGAACAGACGTAGCAAGAGAAGCTAGTGACATAGTTTTAGCAGATGACAATTTTTACAGTATAGTTTCAGCAGTGGAAGAAGGTAGAGCAATATACGACAACATAAGAAAGTTTATCAGGTTTATGCTTTCTGTAAACTTTAACGAAATATTTATTACAAGTTTAGCCATTCTTGCTGGTTTACCTTTGCCACTTTTACCTTTACAAATACTTTGGATAAACTTACTGACAGATAGCTTACCAGCTTTAGCTCTAGTTTTTGATCCTAAAGACCCTGAGATCATGAAAAGAAAGCCAAGAAACCCAAAAGAAAGCATTTTACATGGAATGAAACTTTTTATTCTAGCTGCAGGGTCTTTAGCATGTTTAGCAACAATTGCTTCTTTCGTCTTTGGCTTTATTACAGCTGGAGTAGAAAAAGGAAGGACTATGGCTCTTACAACTGCTGTGTTATTCCAGCTCTTGTTTGTTTTTAACTGCAGGTCTGAAAAGAATCCTGTTTTTAAAACCAAAGTATTTTCAAACAAGTATTTAGTGTTGTCTGTTCTAGCAGCTTTGTTTCTCCAGCTTATTATAGTTTTTGTTCCATTCTTCAACACACTCTTTTCTACAGTACCGTTAACTTCTACAGAATTGTTGATAGTCTTACTCTTATCTTCTTCAGGACTTTTGCTTTTCCCGAACATTTTCATGAGTTAAGAAACTAAAGCACAAAAAACAAAAATTATTTAATGAGTGTAGCAACAGAAGTGCTCGTACTCTTTGCATCTCTAATAGCTCTTTCAGTCTCAAGCAGAGTTGTTGTAGGCTCAGCTACAAAGATAGCTAGAGTTACGAGAATAGGAGATTTGGTCATAGGTTTCATCCTTCTTTCCATAGCTACAAACCTACCAGAAATAGCAGTGGCTTTTTCAGCTCTAACTTCTAATAACGTGCAGCTAACTCTAGGAAACATCTTAGGCTCGAACATAACTAACATAAGCTTGATAATTGGGCTGGTAGCTATACTTGCACCAACTACTATAACCATAAGGAAGAAGGAGTTAGGAACACTTTCTCTGATGCTCTTTCTAACATCTTTCATAACTTTGCTACTTCTTTGGTTTGGAATTTTGAGCAAGATTTTCGGTCTAATTTTGGTTCTTGTTTTCGTCTATTTTTGCTGGTATTCTGTGAGAAAAGAAATTACTCCAGGAAAGATTAAAGACGGTAAGCTAATAGCAAACTTAAGCAGACTGGTTTTGTTGATGTGTGCAGGAATTTTCTTCGTTATGCTTTCTGCTAGGTTTGTCGTAAACTCAAGCTTGAGGATAGCAGAAAATCTCGGTATAGATACTTCTGTTATCGGAGCTACTATCGTGGCAATAGGAACTTCTTTGCCAGAACTTTCGATAACTTTGGAGGCTGTAAAGAAGAGGCATGTAAACTTAGCCTTGGGAGATTTGGTAGGAGGATGCTTGACAAAATTAACTTTCTTGCTCGGTTCAGTCCTCCTTTTTTCTACTTTTGCAGTAGAAACTACAGTCTATTCTACTCTTGTTCTTTTTAGTTTAACAGCAACGATACTTCTTTGGCACTTTATAAGCGATGGTAAGCTTCAGCTAAAAGAAGGCTTAATCCTGCTTTTAGTTTATCTCATCTTTCTGCTAACAACTTTCGGAGTAGAGATAAGCTTGCCATGAATATATTTTATCTTAAGCAAAAATTTTAACAGGCGAGAAGATGATAGAGATAGACGGATCTATGGGCTATGGACAATTGTTACGCACGAGTATATCTTTGTCTTTAATTTTTATTAAACGGCTGTTCAGAAAAATTTACGATTATAGAAATCTTTAAATAAGAGGGGTTTGGAGCGTGGTATTTCCAGTCGCTATTTGTCGAATAAAAAAATCGCTAATGTACGTTGAAGCTAATGGTTATAAGCATCCAGTTATGGTAGCTAATAATCACTTTACATTACCGATAGAATTTAAAAAGATATTTGGTAACTCTTTAGAAAAAGTAGTTTTGACACCTATTTTTTCAGAGGATGGTTTTTATTATTTTGTTGGGTCTTTTATTAGAGGGAGTAGGGATAAGAAAGAATCATACGGATTGACCATTGATAAAAAAATCAGGAATATCCTTAAGCTAAAGGAAAAAGATATTATAGAGGTTCAAGTGAGAAATAATATTTTTTATACACGAGTGTGGTGGCGAACCGGTAAAAACTCTATGGTTTCCTTCTTTCCGGGTAAGATATTTAAAATGTTGAATCTTAAACCTCACACTCCTTACCAAATTAAGATAAAGAAAAGTGAGAAGAGCTTCGTATCCAATGATCATTTTTACTCTGTTGATAAAACAAATTTAGAATTTGAGAAATTCGTCAGGAATAAAAGGTTTAATTTATTCGAATTTCTCAGGAGTTCTTATGCAAGAACCGAAGGAGGTAAACTTAGAAAATTTAAAATCAGAAAAGTAGGTAAAAACAAGATATTAGTGAATTATCTCTCTGGTGGACCTGCAAGTAAGGAGATAGAAATAAAATCTACATTTAGATTGGATCCTAATTTTTTCAGAGTGATGGGCCTATTACAAGCTGAATGTTCTAAATCTCTGAAGAAGACATTTTGTTTTACTAGTGAAACTCCTGAAAATATAAAATACGTTATTGAGTGGTTTGAAAAATATCTGAATTTCTCTAGAAACTCATGGTTATATGAACTTGTCTTTGACTCGCGAATAAAAAATCCGGAAAGGATTAAATCTAAGTGGGCTGATTTTCTGAAAATAGATCCTAATTTGATAAAAGCTTACCCTAAAAAATTTAACACTAAAGAGCCAAACACGACTGGTATTATGAATCTAAGGTCATATGGAAGAACCCTCAAGGAAATGATAATGAGATTGTTAGAATGCACAAGAGATTATGTTTCAAAAAACGAAGAGTCAGCAGGTTATTTTCTATCTGGAGTATTAGCTGGTGATGGATATGTGGTAGCAACTAAAGAAGGTAGTTTGAATTATGTCGGAATTTCTTTTGATCCTAATAAAATAAGAGAAAGTGAAAATGAATTACAGTTGTACATATTATGTTTAAAGGCATTGGGCATTCCAACTAACGATATAAAGATTTATATAAATGAACATGAAAAAGCAAAAGATTTTATTAAAGAAGCTAGTAAGTATGGGATTGAAATTAAAGTTCGTAGAGAAAGACGTAAGGGTTTTGGTGGTGAAATAAATATTTTCAAGTTTAGAAGTTTTCAGAAATTGGCTCAGTTTAATCCATTTTTCCCAAATAAACTAAACATGAAGAAATTCGATTCTTTTTTCACTAGAATTGATAAAAGTAAGGTTAGATTCTTATGATTACTATTGACGGGAAAGAAGCTGGAGGACAAATTTTACGCACTGCTCTTGGGTTATCTGCAATTACTAGAAAGGCAATTAAAATAATAAATATTAGAGGTGGAAGAACCGAAGGTGGACTCAAAACTCAACATTTACAAGGAGTACTAGCTGTAGCTCAATTATGTGGTGCAGAAGTAAAAGGTGCGTATCTTGGATCTAAAGAGATGGAATTTATACCCAAAAAAATAGAAGCGAAGGAATTAAATATTAAAATTTCAACTGCTGGCTCGATCGCTCTTCTTTTCCAGTCATTGCAAATTGCATCGGCTTTTACCAGCAACACTGTTACGATATCCATTAAAGGTGGTTCTACAGCTTCTGCATGGAGTCCAACCATGCATTACGTGCAAAATATATTTTTACCAATTGTCCAAAAAATGGGTTATAATGCAGAGATTAAGATAATTCAAGAAGGTTTCTATCCCAAAGGTGGCGCAGAAGTTAAAATCAAGGTTTATCCTATAAAAAAATTAAGTCCAATTCAATTAACGCAAAGAGGAGAAGTTAAAAAGATAAAAGGAATTTCTATAGCAGGCTCTTTACCAAAAAGTGTTGCTGAAAGACAAACTACTTCAGCAAAAGAAATTTTAGAAGAAAAAGGGTATGAGGTTGAGATCGAGTCTAAAGCTTTAAATACCTTTTCTCCTGGTACTTCAATTACTCTTTGGGCTGAGTGTGAAAATTCTATTCTTGGTGCTGATAACATAGGAAAAAAGGGAGTGCCTGCAGAAAGAATTGGTGAAGAATGTGCTAAAGAACTGATAAAATCTATAGAATCCGAAGCAGCCCTAGACAAATTTATGGCAGATCAAATATTACCTTTTATTGCTTTAGCAGAAGGAAAAAGCAGGATTAAGGTAGAAGAAATTACGGAGCATTGTGCAACTAACATGAAAGTTTGTGAAATTATGTTAGGAGTGAAGTTTCTTGTTGACGAAAAAGAAAAAATCATAGAAGTAAATGGAATTGGTTTTACTAATCAAAATCTTTAGTCGCTCTTTTCTAATCTACAAACTAATTCATGCTGAGCCAATCCTAAATACACTGGTTTTTTACAATATTTGCAAATTCCTTCTGGCTTTGGAAGATCCTTCTCATCAGCCATAATCCTATTGGATCTTAATCTCTCTTACTTTCTTTCCTTTGGCCTTCTTAAACCTTATTTCTAAAACACCATCTTCCATAGTTGCTTTTGCAGTTTCTGGTATTACTTCTACAGGCAAAGTTAAGAGCCTCCTTGCAGATCCAAATCTCCTTTCAGCTCTGTATATTGTTTCAGTCTTTTCTATTTTCTTTTCCTTATGTTGAGCCATTATTTCTACAGTATTTTCTGTAGCTTTTATAGAAATGTCCTCTTTCTTGAATCCAGGCAGGTCAGCTCTAATTATTATTTCATCTGTAGTTTCGCTTATGTCTACTGGAAACTCTAGTTCTGGAACTTCCCACATTCTTCTGAAAGTTTCTCTCATCATCCTTCTCATTCTTTCTATTTCTTCAAAAGGGTCTATCCAGATCATGCAATCACTAAAAATTTTATTATGAAAGCTTACTTTAAAATTTTTAATATTTTAGCGTTCTTAAGTTCTCCCTTTCCTCCAGTAGGAACCATTAAAATTTCATTACATTTCAAGCATCTAACAACAGTAGAAGGCTTATCAAAAATTATTTGTTCGTTCTTACACTTTTTACACAAAACCTTAATGAATCTGGATTTAGGAGTTTCAATTATTTCCTTCATGCTTTCACCAGCTCAAACTTCTTTGCTCTCCATCCTTTTATCGAATGTCTTTTGCCGCATACTGTACATTTAAGCCTCAAATCAACCTTTTTTGTTGCTTTTTCATAATCAGGCTTTTCTTTCGGGAAACTCCCGTACCCCTTTAATTTTCTTAAGAATCTTCTTTGGCCTTCTGCAAGCTTCCTTCTTGGTCTCTTTTTTACAGTTTCTACAGTATGCATAGTATGTTTTTTGCAATAAGGGCAGAATTTTCTCAGCTCTTTCGGGAATTTCATATACTCACCTTAAACTCTTCAGCCATACCTTTTTCTACAAAAACTTTCATGTTCTCTTCAGGAATTCTAGCAATATCACCACTTTTGAAAGGCCCATAGGTCTTACCATCTATCCCAACAAATGCAGGCACATCTACTTTAAAGACAACCATGCTTCCAGTTTCCTTTTCCTTAAAAATTTCACTTAACATTTTTACCCTTCTCCTTTTAAGCATGTTTGTTAATTCATCAAAAAAAAGTTTTTCTTCAGCAGTTAAGTTTTCAGGTTGAATCCCAGTTCTTGCGGCTATTATCGCCAAATTTATCAATTTTCTTTCTCTTCTGTCGAATATGTCTTCTATAAGCCTTTCTATATTCTTCACTTCTATTGCAACTTTCCTATCATCTTTTGCTGCAAGTTGCCTTTTTTGTTGTAAGTATTTTGCTGTAGAATCGAAGAAATTTTCAGGAAGTTTAGTTAAGTTTGGCTGGCTTTGTTCTTCCCTTTGGATCTTCCTTATTAATTCGTAGGTAATAGTTTCTTCTTCCATCTTAATAATAAGTAAGCACAATTTATTTATTCTTAATTTTCCTCTTTTTCATCTTCAACTTCCTGTAAGGATAGTTTACTGGATTTTTAATTGGCGGGTTTTTACATAAATAGTCTGGCTCACAAACTCCTATGCTAATATAAAAGTTTTCATGGTCGCAATTAGGAGGCAATAAATCTCTATTCTGTCTAAAATGCCATCTTAACTGAGTTCTTAAGTAGTTTGTTCTTAATGGCGGGGAGTTTTTCTCATTCCATTCAAACACAGTCTTTTCTATTTTGTCCAAATCCCAGTTCATAGATCTTAAAAAGTTTACAAGTATAAAAATAGACCTCTTTCTACCATCAGGAAGACCGTTCAATATCTTCTTTATGCAAGGCGGGAAAAATGTTTCTGGTATAGGTTTTGCAGATTTTAAGACTTTTGGCTTTGGTATTTCTTCTTTCTTTTCAATCATGTACTTGCTCGCCCAATCTAGGGCTTCAATCACAAGACCCTCTGCATCATGCTTTTCTGCTGGCTTGATGAATCTTTCTTCCACTTTCACTTTTTCTGGTTCAGCATCTTCTCTTTCAAATTTTTCTATCCTTTCAGGCTTTAAAGGTAAGCTTACAAGCAAATTTTTTTCATGCAAAGAATATGGTAATCTGAAAAGATGTCTAGATCCAAAAACGTCCATGCTAACTACTTTGAAAGGATCCAATTCGCCTTCCTTTGTTGTGATTTCTTTAATCGGTTTTCCAATCCTTTGAGACAAACCGCTTATACTTTCTATGGCTAAGAGGTCTGACTTCAGGTCTTCTCTTATATACCATTTCAAGTACTCTATTATTTTTTGCAAAAGTTCAGGGTATAAAGAGCTTGTTGGTTGAAAATTTATTTTTTCTGGCAAGGCCTCGTAAGGGATGATTATGTGAAAACCTTTTCCACCTGAGAATTTGACAGAAAAACTTTTAACACCATGATCTTTCAAAGCTTCTATTATACGCTTTGTTACTAACTTTGCTATTTCAAAATCTTTTACATCAGGATCTATTAAAACATCCCATCCAGTTCTTAAATTATCTAAATCTTGTTTGTTCATGTTTACATCAAGTTGCATAGGGTTGCTCCACCTTTCTACAGAGCCATGGAAAGACACAGCACCTTCTGCTACTGCTTGGAGAATATCTGCTGAATATTGAAGTACATCAGGTCTTTTCCCGAAGCTGTTGTCAGAGAAAACAGAAACTACCTCTCTATTTTTCGCTACTTCTAATAATGCTTTCTGTACAGATTCTCTAGAATACCAGAGCCAAACTCTTTGGAAGTTCATTTCTACCAGTTGAGGAAGATCTTCCTCAATTAATATTGAGTAAAGGATTTATTTTTATGCTACTTTATTATCCTTTTCCATTTAGTTCCTTCTGGTGTGTCTTCGACTGCAATGCCAAATTTTTCAGCAAGCTCCTTTCTTATTTTATCTGCAGTTTCAAAATCTCCTCTTTTTCTTGCTTCTTCTCTTTCTTTAATCATTTTTTCAGCCTCTTCAGGAAGCTTCTCTTCTTCAAGAAATTCCTCAAGTTTTAAACCAAAAACTTTATCAGCAAAAAGAACAGCATCTATTGCCTTTTGGCTATCCTTTTTTGTCAATTTTTTCTCTGCAAGAAGTTTATTAACTTCACTTAAAAAATTGAAGAAAGAAGAAAGAGCTTTTGGAATGTTTAAGTCATCGTTAACTGCTGCCAAGAACTCCTTTTTAAATTTTTTCAAGACTTGAGTAAAGGTTTTATCGTGTTTCCCTCCTCTAAATTCCTTTAACCTTTTCAAGAATTCATAAATTCTTTGAATAGAAGTCCTTGCATCCTCTAAACTCTTAAAAGTAAAGTTTAGTTGTTGTCTATAATGACTTGAAATCAGAACGTATCTTATTTCACGCCAACTGTAACCTTTTTCCAAAATATCGGTAACTGTGTAAACATTACCCAGAGATTTTGCCATCTTTTTTCCTTCAACTATAAGGAATTCACAGTGAAGCCAATAATTAACAAACTTTTTCCCTGTAGCTGCTTCACTTTGAGCAATTTCGTTAGTATGATGAATTGGGATATGATCTACGCCACCACAATGAATATCAAAAGTTTCGCCTAGGTACTTCATGCTCATTGCGCTGCACTCTAAATGCCAGCCGGGAAAACCTTTACCCCAAGGAGAATCCCACTCCATCTGCCTTTTCACACCTTTTGGAGAGAATTTCCACAGGGCAAAATCTGTTATGTTCCTTTTTTGAGGGTTAAATTCTACTCTTGCCCCAGCCTTTAAGTATTTGTTCAATTCTTCAAAACTCATTCCAGTTAACTTGCCATAATCCTTGAATTTTGAAGTATCAAAATAAACTCCATCATCTATTACGTAAGTATATCCTTTCTTTTCCAACTTTTTAATCAATTCAATCATCTCATTTATATGCTGAGTTGCTCTTGGATAAACGTCTGCTTTAATTATGTTTAGTGTTTCTATATCTTTGAAAAAGGCTTTTGTATAGAATTCAGCAATTTCCCAAGCAGTTTTCTTCTCTTCTTTGGCAGCCATTTCAATCTTATCTTCTCCAGAATCTGCATCACTGATTAAGTGACCAACGTCAGTTATATTCATGACGTGAAACACTTTAAAACCATTTAAAATCAAAACCCTTTTTAGTATATCTTCAAAAACAAAAGCTCTCATGTTTCCTATATGGGGATACCAATAAACAGTAGGGCCACATGTGTAAATACGAACTATTTTATCTTCTAATGGTTTAAAGACCTCTTTCCTTCTAGTTAAAGTATTGAAGAGCTTAAGCTTCATTTCTCCTCCTTATAAAATTAAACTTAGGAGTTTAAAACAAATTAGCTTTAAGGAAAAATTAACTTTTCGATGCAAAAACAAGCCCGGGACGGGATTTGAACCCGTATGCGTCGGTCTCAACTTTTCATCTTTTTTTCAAAAGACCAACTGCAGCCGACTGCCTAGCCTGGTTCGGCCACCCGGGCTGTTCATTAAATATTTGGTTTTTAAATAAAACAAAGATCGCAAATTCATCTTTTCTTTATTTCTTTCCTCAGCTTAGAAATTTTTGTTTGATTACCACATTTACTACACTTTAAAAGAAAAAATTGATTTATTCCAGTTCCATTTACAAAAGGTTCCTTCCATTCAACCCTTCTTTTTTCTGTAAAGCCGCATTCAGGACAAGTAAATTCTACTTCTGCATCGTTTTCTCCCTTCAGCTTTATTATTTTTATTCTCCCTTCAACTTTCCCTTCAAGCTTCCTTATTGTTGTATACTCTATCATATTATACAGGCCTTCTCTTTGGGCGTAAAGCTCTACTTCCACATTTCCTACACTTTACTTTTCCGGCTCTTACTTTTGCAGGATCTGCTCTAATCTTACTTTTACACACTCTACAAACGAAAACTCTATGATAAAGTCTTGCCATTGCTTCTGGGAAGATCTTTTTTGCCATACCATCACTAATTTTACATAAGATTTCTTAAGAGTTAAATTTAAATACTACAACTTCTAACTCTACTCGTACTATGTTGAAAGAGGAGATAAGAATTCTGGGTTTTGATGATGGAGCATTTTGTTCAAGGGAAGGAAAAGTTCCAGTGGTAGGTGTCATTTTTAGGGGTGGAAAGTTTCTTGACGGTGTTTTAAAAACTGATGTTGAAATTGATGGGAAGGATTCTACAGAAAAGATAGTAAAGCTTATAAATAACAGTAGACATAAACAACAGTTAAAAGTGATTATGACTGATGGAATAACTTTTGGAGGTTTTAACATTTTGGACATTCAAAAAGTGTATGAAAGCACTGGTTTGCCCGTAATTGTAGTGAACAGAAAGCGTCCGAACTTGAGAAAGGTTAAGGAAGCCCTTAAAAACTTTAACGATTTTGAGGAAAGGTGGGAGCTTATAAAAAAGGCTGGAAAGGTAAAGATGTGTGAAATAAAGCCAGGAGTTAGAGTTTATTACCAGTGTGTTGGGATGAAAGATGAAGAAGCAAGGGAAGTGCTTGTTTTAAGCAGTACACGTAGTCAAATTCCAGAACCTTTAAGAGTTGCACATTTAATTGCTACTGCTTTAGTGAAGGGTGAGAGCAGTGGTAGAGCTTAGAAAATTTTTTAAGAAGGTTGAAAAGGTTCTGATGACAGCTAGATTCGGCGTGATAATTTGGATAGCAATAGGCTTGCTTACTCTATTATTCTTATTAAGATCAAAAAGTTTGAGCTTGTATCTTCTAGTAATACTTGGAACACCAATCCTTTTTTACTTAAAAAGCCAGGATTGGCTTCCTTATATATATGGTGGAATTTTCTTAGCTCTCATAGTTCAACGTTTGCTAGGCCTTTTGCTTTCTACAAGCATGCCAGTAGTTGCTATTGTTAGTAGTTCAATGGATCATGGTATTAGTTCTACATATCCTTGCGGTGTTATGGTGGCTAATTATACGGAAAACTTTGACAATTGGTGGGAGTTATGCAAGCATACTTATGAAAAGTTTAATATAACAAAAGAAGATTTTGCTAAATTCCCGTTTAGAGATGGTTTAAAAATTGGTGATATGCCTATAGTCCAAGGTTCGGATACTTATAAAGTTGGAGATATAATAGTTTACGATGCTGGACAACCTGCACCTATAATCCATAGGATAGTAAAGATAAACGAGGATGGAACTTACCAGACTAAAGGGGATCATAATCCATGGCAAAATCCATACGAATATTCGGTTAAAAAAGAGCAGATATACGGGAAAGTAATTTTTGTTATACCAAAGTTAGGATACTTTAAAGTGCTTTCAAGCATGATTGGTGTGTGAAATGCTTAGGTTTTGTCCAAAGGACGGAACTCTGCTGAGTGTAAAGAAGGTTGGAAAGGAGAGAGTACTTTATTGCAAGAAATGTGGAAGGACTTTTAAAGGAGAGAAGCTGACTCTAAAAGAAACTATAAGGGAGGAGAAAAAGGAAGTAGTAGTGATGGCAAAAGACGAAGGTATTTCTGAGTTACCAACAACAAAGATCATGTGTCCAAAATGTGGGAACATGGAAGCTTATTGGTGGCTTCAACAGACAAGAGGTGCGGACGAACCACCAACTACATTTTACAAATGTAAAAAGTGCGGCTATAGCTGGAGGGTTTATGGCTAAGTCAGAAATTTAAAATTGCCATGCCAGTTCATTACATTCCAAGAAAATTAGGAGAAATAAAGGAAAGGGATTTTTTCGTATCTCTTATAGGCAAAATTTTAAAAGCTGGTGAAAATTCTTTCATCCTTTCTGATGGAGAAAATAAGTTAGAAATAGTTTCAGAGGAAAAAGTGGAAGAAGGTAAGTTTGTAAGAGTA
>Ga0272445_1001175_pt1 | contig 21279 bp, 23 predicted proteins | sample YNPCB0031_FD_194404 | JGI IMG/M metagenome (GOLD analysis project Ga0272445, IMG submission 194404) | Hot spring sediment microbial communities from Yellowstone National Park, WY, United States - YNP-CB-003-1 | ecosystem: Environmental > Aquatic > Thermal springs > Hot (42-90C) > Sediment... | reverse complement strand
CCGCCTGCGCCAAGAATCAGGACCCGCATCATTCCGCTTCTGCTTTCTGGGGCTCAGCCAATATCTTCTTGCTTCCTGTAAACTTCGGCATCGTGACGTGTCCTTCAGCGCTCACCCCTTCCCGCTTCAGCACCTTCCACGCCGTCCGGAGCAGGATCTTGAAATCCAGCCACAGGGACCAGTGGTCTACATACCAGACATCGAGCCGGAACTTCTCCTCCCAGTCCAGCAGGTTCCGGCCGCTGGCCAGAACCGGCCCGGCCATCCCCGGCGGCATCTCGTGGCGCCGCCATTGCTCCGGGGTGTAGAGGTCGCGGTATTCCACAGATAGCAGCCGGCGACCACAGTGCTCATCTTTCCTTGTGACATTTTGATGGCTTCAAAAGTTCACTCGCTGGCTCATTGGATAAACTAAGCGGATCAATATAAAAGCTTCTGCAGCTTCAAGCCCTACCGTCGCTCCCCGCAATCTGGCAAGTGCCTGTATGGCTTCTAGAGAACGCTCATGGGGAAAAGGCTTAAGTTGAGATTGATAAATGCGCATGGCTTCAAGTTTCAATTCCAGAAATGATGAGATGTCAAAGTATGTATTTGGCGAGAAGCCTGGTGTCAGTAGTGGTGCATTCCAGTTTGTCTCTGACAACGTTTCATAAACGTATATTGCCTGGATTTGGCAATTATTATTTGGGCGGGCAGCAACAAGAGCAGATTCGAAGACCAAACGGTGATCCCTATGGATATCCCCATTAAATGGGATGAAAAGAATTTGCGGTTTGATGTCATAAATCACTTCTTTCAAAGCATCGTTCAGGCGAGAATGAGGAACTGTATCAAGAAGAGCTGCGGGAAAACCTTCTAAAAAAATGGTATCGTGAACCCCTAACAGCCGGTGGGCTTCAAGGGCTTCATAGCGTCCCTGCTCTATAAAGTCCGGATCAAACATTGATGGATCCCCACGCGTTACGATGACGACGAAAACATCATGCCCTTCACGCGCTAAACGCGCGATTGTCCCACCTACACCCAGCACTTCGTCATCAGGATGAGGAGCGATAACTAATACTCTGCTCATCCGGAGCCCTCCAGCTGGACTCTTGAAGTTGATAATATAATCTCAGCCAATCAATACCCAGAACCTCATGCACCTTTGTAAAATAGTCAATCGCAGCACAACGCTCACCCCCTTCAGGCTGCACAGTTTGTAGCAAGATATGCTTACCGTCTCCGCACTGAACCAGAACACCGTCTTGGCGAATGGCATGGATCTGCCCTGGTAGACCAATATAAGGTGCAGAACCAATGAACTTTGCTTCCCAAATAATCACTTTCCGTCCGCGATGAAAGGTGAAGGCACCCGGATAGGGTTCACCGACAGCCCGGATCAAAGTCCATACACGTTCGGCCGGTTGTTGCCAGTCAATCAATCCGTCGGCTGGAGTTCGTTTGGCACAATATGTCGCCTTGGAATGATCCTGGGGATAACGAGGCGGCTTACCATTCTCCAAAAGTGGAAGTGCCTCTCGAATCATCTCTCGTAGCACAGCGGTTATCTTATTATAAAGCGTGCGGGCGGTTTCATCGGGTTCGAGGTCAAAAGCCTTTTGCATTAGAATATCGCCTGAATCCACTCCTTCGTCAAGATAGAAGAGTGTGCCCCCACTTCTACGCAACCCTTGCAAAATTGTCCATGGCAGAACAGCCCGCCCACGATTCTGTGGAAGCAGCGAGGGATGGAAGCCAATGCAGGCATACTTCGGCAACCTAAGCACAGCAGCCTTCAAAATTTGTGACCAGCCAATGACGAAAATGTAATCCGGTTTAAGGGCCTGCATTTGTGCAACAACTTCTGGTTCGTTGATATTATTAATGTGCCACAACGGGATTCTATAACTCTGAGCCAATGGGCTTAGGTCAGCAAAGTCCGAATGACGAGAAGCATACTCCGCTGCCAGGGTGAAAACACCCACAACATTGGCTCCCTGGATCAACATTTCTTCTAAGGCATGGTAACTTGCCTCAACCGTGCCAACAAAGATATAACGCATCATATCCCTCCCTATAGATCGCGTATCATGCCTTGCTCATCATACAGTCCTTCTCTCCTCAATACCACTCCGACAGCTTTTAGGAGAATGATGAAATCCAGCCACAGAGACCAGTGATCAATGTACCAGATGTCCAGTTCTATACGCTTTTCCCAAGGTATGGCATTGTTCCCGTTCACGAAAGCCCAACCCGCCATCCCGGGCTTCATTTCCAGACGCCGACGCTGATATGGGGTGTACCGTGCTACCTGAGAAGGAAGAGCAGGCCGTGGTCCCACAAGGCTCATGTCTCCTTTAAGAACATTGAAAAACTGCGGGATTTCATCCAATCGCCAATGCCTCAACACCCTCCCAACCCTGGTAATACGAGGATCATCCCTCGTCACCTCCAATCCAAGGCCCTGGTTTTCCGCGCCTACCACCATAGTGCGGAATTTATAAATCGTGAACACCCGGCCCCGGTAGCCGATGCGGGACTGGCGGAAGAGGATGGGCCGCCCCATCGTGATCCAGATGGCCAGGGCGATGAGGGCCATCAGCGGCGAGAAAAGCAAGATAAGCAGCAGAGACGTTATTACGTCAAACAGCCGCTTGATGCGCAACTGAATTCTCCGGCTCACCCCTACCCCCCCGAGAGCACAGATTGCAGGACGCTTTCCAGTTGTGCCGCCAACTTGCGAATGTCATGGTGTTTTTCCACGTATTCCCGGCCGCGCTTCCCCATCTCCGCCCGCTCCTCCGGAGACATCTGGTAAAGCTGAATAACTGCCTCAGCCAGGGCGTCCGGGTCCCGCGGTGGAATAGTAAAACCACAGCCAGCTTCTTCCACAGGGTTTTTGGGAGCCGCAGCCGAAGAAAACACCGGCTTCCCGGCGGCCATGAAGTCAAAGAGCTTGTTGGAGCTAATTCCATAGCGATAAACTTCCGTTCCCCCAAGCTGAACGAAAAATGCGTCAGCCTCGTGAAGAACCTTCGCGACCTCGCTTTTGGGTACTGGATCGCGGAATTCGACATTATGGAGCCCAAGTTCCCTAGCTAAGGCCATGAGTCTGGGTTTCTCCGGACCATCGCCGACAAGGATGAAGCGAATTTTATAATAGCCCTGGTCTTGAATAACTTTGGCTGTTTGGATCAGCACATCAAGAGCATTTGCTTGTCCATGAGCACCAAGATACATCACCTTGAAAACCCTCTCAGACTCAGACGAAGCGCTGACTTTGAAGTCCCCGAATCGAGAAAGATCAACACCGTTTGAAATCCAAGCAATCTTTTCCCGCGGAACCCCACATGCGGTTATGTATTCGTGGGCCAAGGGCAAGAGGGTAATGATCCGTTCAGCTCGACGGTAAAGGAATCTTTCCAAGACTTGAAGAGCCTTGGTAATCGGGTTGCGCGCACTCAGTTCTCCCATGTCGATGATTGTCTGAGGCCAGAGGTCTCGGACCTCCATCACGAAGGGCACCCGGTAGCGCCGGGCGACCCAATAGGCTGCCAGGGGCGTGAGGAGATGGGGCGAGGAGCCAATCACCACATCAGGCTTGCCAACTACGGGAACGAGTTTGGGCAGTTTCCGCCCAAGCCACCAGGCACGGAACGCAAAGACTACCATATTTCGCACCCTTCGCCAGTCGTTGCGCCAGTATGGAGGCGTGCGAATCCAAACGAATTTCACTCCATTCACATCTTCAACCTTCCACTTCTCCCCCGAACGCAAGCGCGTCTCCCGGTGGAGGTAGTGATGGAAACTTGTGGCGAAAATAACCACCCGATGGCCCCGCTTTACCAGTTCCTGTCCGAGGTCATAATGGCGTGTCCCTCCGGGAAGATCCGGCGGGTGTGCATATTGGTTGAAAATCCAGATGTTCATAGTATCAGCTTCTCCTCACAACCCATGCTCTTCATCATTAACTGCAAAAGAAGTTTCGTATTTAAAATCAAATCGAATTCCGCCTCTACTTTAGCCCTACCAAACTGTGCCAACTTTGCTCGTATATTTTCATTTTGTATCAATTCAGTCATTGCATCAGCAAGCGCTTGGGATGAACCTTGTGGCACGAGAACACCTGCACCTCCCTCCAGAAGCTCAGGAATCCCTCCTGTTTGTGTTGAGATCACGGGGATTCCATAAGCCATCGCTTCCATTAACGCCACCGGGATTCCCTCTTTCTCACCGTCTTCAGTCACTATGCTGGGGAGAACCACTGCATCGACTTCGCCTCGCTCGTACATTCGCAATAGATCGCTATGAGGGAGTCGCCCCATGAATTTAACCACCTCTTCCAGTCCTAGTTCTCCGACTTGCCGGCGAAGCTCTGTTTCCAAAGGACCGTCTCCGATGATAAGACACTCAAAGTTGCGTACTCCTCTCTCCCGGAGCAATGCACAAGCTTCTATCAAGAACCGATGGCCCTTCTTAGGCACGAGATTAGCTGGACAGGCAATTACAAATACTTGCTGAGTCAGACATGATTTTTCAAGCGGAGAATCAGGGAGCCTTACGCCCATATGCAACACTTTCACCTTATGTTGAAGTTGTTCGCCCACAATCCGAAGCACCTCGCGCCGCCCATCCTCGGAAATGCACCGCACAAAGGCTGAACGTTCTACCTTAAGTTTAAGCATATTGTTTTCTGCGATATCCCACCGGTGAAGGGTCATACTCCACGGAATGCCCGTGAGTTCTGAGGCTACCCAGGCCATTGTGGCAGTGGTAGAACCCCAATGGGCGTGAATGTGCTGCACTTTTGCTTCGCGGAACAAGTCGGCTATAAATACGCCTTTGGGAATAATGGCAAGATTCTTGATCAGGATCCAGAGCGTTCGCGAGTGGCGAAATATATCTGCCAACACTTTCCAAAAACGACGCTTCAGGACTGCCGCTTTCAAACAGGCAAGGAAAATCCGCCCACTGAACAAGGGCAGCCATATCGTTCGGGCCAAAAGTTGCCGAGCGGAGTCATGGAAAACCTCCTTTGGCGGATTACGGGGCACGATGAGGAATTCCACGCCAAGATCAGCCAAAGCCAACATCTCCTCAAGAACAAATGTCTCTCCCTTTCCGAACGGCGTATGCGCGGTTATGTAAGCGATTCTCATCGAACAATCACCGCCTCTCCCGGCTCGCGCAGTTTTTGAATTACCTTAACACCGAGCGCTCTGATCCGATTTTTCCAACTCTGTTGGTACCTAATCCAACGATCCCGAAACTCAACAAAGAGAGAATCATTGTCTAACAAGGCAAGAGCAGTGAGTTGGTGAATATGTAAATCATGGTAGAAGAAGCTCGCAAGATGACCTCGTGCATCGTAGTAGGACCAGTAACCCGTGTCGTATTCCCGAAGGTAGTTTTTCAGGGTGTCAAACGAAAGTTTGAAAAGTTCATAAGCGTTTTCGTCTTTAAACGTCAGCCAGAAATCGTAAAGTCCAAAGAGAGCGAAAATCCAACCATTTAGTATAGAAGAACGGGGAATAGTGGGTAGTTCCTCTAAAAATAAATACTTTCCCTCGATAATCGCTAGTCCTCCATTTTCTAACGGTCTGCACATAAGGTCCATTGCTCGCCTTGCCCCTTCGGCGAATGCTTCGTCACCAGTCAATTTCCACGCTCGCACGAAAGCCGATATACACTCACCTTGTGTCATCGCCGAATACGGAGAAGCAAGGGACAGTCCCAGTTCAGACCAGACTGGCCAGCCTCCATTATTATCTTGCCGAACCAGAAGCCAATGACAAAGCCTTAGAAATTCTTCCCTATCCTCATCGTTGCGGGTTAGTAGCCATTTATCCCAGTGGCCGAGGGCTTTTTGCACAACTGTTGTGGCAAAATAAACCCTGCGCCCATCAGCCAATATGTTAACTGGAATTCCCTCCTCATCGGTGTGCCCGGTCCAATGCGTCTTTGCTGTGAGGTCGTTGAAGTAGCCGGTCAATTCCTCCGGACGGAAAGCCTTCCCCAGGCGCTGAGGTTGGTGGTAGTAACTCTGCCCTATCAGCACCTTAGCCCATCGCAGGAAAAGGCGAGGCCATCTTGCACGCCGCATCATATCCGCCCACATTTTTCCAAGAGATTCAAATACAACGCTTCATACTCTCTGGCTGTTCGGGAGATATCAAAGCGCTCCAGAGCACGCTCCCGAGCTGCTTTGCCCATACGCCGGCGGAGATCAGCATCTTTGGCCAGGCGTAGGATTCCCCTTGCCAGCGCTTCGGGATTGCGAGGAGGTACTAGAACCCCAGTTACTCCATCCTCTACCAATTCCGGAACTCCTCCCACCGCAGTGGCAACTACAGGCTTTCCAGCTGCCATGGCTTCCAAGACAGATAATGGTACCCCTTCATAGTCTGAAGACAATACGAATAGATCAGCGGCCGCCAAAAGCCTAGGCACATCATCCCGTATACCAAGGAATAAAACTTTTCTTTCCAACCCCATTTCCACGATAATCTTTTCCACTGCAGGCTTCAGAGGCCCATCTCCGACCAGCCAAAGCTTCATCGCTGGGTATTCCTTAACAGCCAGTGCGAACGCTTCTACAAGGAGGGGATGGCTCTTTTGAGGTGCAAATCGGCCGATATGAAGCAACACTACATCCTTTTCTTCTTTAGTGAAGTCTTGCGATGCGCTTGAGACAAATCGAGTAATAGGGATCCCGTTGTAGATCACCAGTGTATAGATATCCTGCCCATATACAGCCCGGACGGTATTTGCTATCTCCTTTGAGATACTGACAGGCACAACCTTTCCCAGCCGAAAAGAAATCCAGTGGACCAATTTCCCAATCCGGTCCACCTCTTTTTGAGCCACATTGTGCACCGTGTGGATCCGAACGGGAATGCGACAAAGAAGTGTAGGCAGTAGTGTATAGCGCAGCACATAACGGTGAGTGTGTACAACATCCGGGCAGAAGGTGCGAAGTACGCGATAAAGTCGGGGTATCATCCGCAAATCCAGCCCGCGGTGCTTATTGAGAAAATAGACCTTAAGCCCCTTTTCCTTAATCTCTTTCTCCAATATCGTCCCGCTTTCGGGATAGAGGCTCACCGCCGCCACCTCAAAGCGCTCCTTATCAGTGGCTTCCAGTAGGCCCACCACCAATCGCTCTGCCCCACCTGGGCCAGCATTAGGGAAAATATGAAGAATTCTAACTTTGGCTGGCCTTGTTACAATCATTTCTTCGGCGATCTGTTAGTGTTAAGAGAGCGCGGAGCCAACAAAGTCAACATGATTACGATAGAAGTAGGCAAAATAAGGTAAAAACCATCTCTAAACACATTTACTGGATCCGAATAAATCAATCCCACTGTTGCCATAAAGACGATCCATGCAATTCTTAATGTATAGATTACACTATTCCTGCCGGCACGGAATGCCAGATCCATCCACCCTATCAATAGACCATAAAACAAGGCGGTAATTATGACTCCCATTACACCGGCATTGAAATATCCAAGTGTCACAAGATCTACAGGAATCTCGCCTTGTTCTATAGTCCCTATAATACTTACTGTATTAACTTTTGCCACTGACAAGGGCAAATCTTGGGGTGGAATACCTGCAAACACTCTATATAAAGGCACGCCAACCATATAGATAATGGCAAGAGGAATATCCAAAAACAATCTATAACTTGTCGACGAACTGATAGTATTGATCAATGAGAGGTAAGGAAAACCTGCTTCTGCGGCCATCAAGGTGAGGAACTCCCCTAAATTCGCGGGCATGCTCCAATTTTGTGCTATACCTAACAAATATTTACCTGCTATAGGAATCACAGAGATAGCCGTTATTCCGATAATAATCCCAATAAATCTTGATAATGACGACTTATTTTGGAAAACAATGACTGCTATAACAATTCCAAAATTCATGAGATGAAGGCGACCAGCCCGCATTAACAAGGTCGCTAAACTCAGAGCTGATGAGAAAAACAAAATCATAACATATATGCCGGATTTCTTAGTACGTCTAGCTAATCCAAGGAAGATAAATGTAGCAGTTATTCCTTGCATAGAATATGTAAGAAAAGTAAAAGAGGCTTCGCTGACTCCAGGCACAGGCCGGTAAATACGCAAGGCTCCCGCGTACTGTATTAAAGTTAAAGTATCTGCTTCTCGCCGCGCGGAATAAAGAAATAAACTAAGTATAGCAACGAAAAGGAGGATTATAGCAACTAATAACCACAAGCTATTGCTTACTCTTTTAAGATTTTCTCCTACGTTTTGAGCAAATGCTAATATAAAACGTGCTCTGCGACTGATGATCCACCCCAGGAGAATGCTTATATATGCAATTATAGCAATTAATAAAGCAGGAACGCTAAGCCAAGGGTCGTTATAGGGGATCAAATGCATCCAAAAAAATCGAGAGCTGCTTGGGAGCCCCAAAGTATGTATAATAAGAGGCGCGATGCCATATATGATGAGAAAACTAATACTCGCAGCCCTGAGAAAATCTACATATAAAACTTTTTTTATGCGTTTCAATTCGGAGAATAATATTAGCAAGCAAATTAAGATAGCAAGAACAACACTCATAACACCTCCTTTATCAGCCTCGCAAACTCTAAATGACGCCTTGCAAATGGTTGAAGGCCATACATGTCTTCAAAAACTTCAAGATTGAGTTTACCCGCTTCTTCTAAATCCCTCTTGAGTAAAAGTTCGTTTATTGCCATCATGAGACTCTCGGCATTTTGGTTATTAACAAAAAATATTCCCGGTGAGTTCAAACAACGGCTCCCTCCTACTGGGGTGGTAAGGACAGGCTTTCCCAAGGACATTGCCTCAAGAATAATCAAATCAAAGTAACAAAACCTATTTGGCACTATCACCAAATCAACAGCAGCGATAGAATTAGCCAGTTCTTCTGTTGCAAGATGCCCCAAGTCTAAGAAGTTCGGCAAATGTAGGGGAGGGGATATAGGCCCAGAACCTGCGGACACAAAAACTATATCTATCTTGTGTCGGTATGCCAGTTCAGCGGCTTGACAAAATATGTCGTATCCTTTATGAGGATGTCTTCTGCCAAAAAATCCCACAATTTTTTTAGAATTCACACCCCATGAAGTACGTACTTCTTGGGAACTCTTGGTGGCTTTCAGAGGACGTACGCCTGATGGAAGTTCGTAGAAGGGTAAGCGGAACAGAGAAACCCTTTCAGGCATACTTGTGAAATATCCTTCCAAAGAGTCACGACATGGTATGAGAAGACAATTACTAGATACCAAAGTTTTCAGCTCAATTTTTGCCATATAACTATAAATTATATTCCAAATGAATGAGTTTCCAAGGTATAGCCTCAAATTCTCAATCATCTCTGCAGACAAATCCGTAGGTGCATGCGGCATTATAATGATTTTCTGATTCGAGGGCCTGTTCGAATTTAAAAGATAGGTGCTTGCCAAGCGATAATCGTGAAATACCACTACATCTGAAATTGTAATCTCATCCATTTGCTTCTCAGTGAAGCCAAAATAACGAAACGCATCTCGTAAAATCATCAAAGTTCGAACAAAAACCAAAAAACCAGATAAACAGGTAGGTAAACTCTTTAAAAGCTCGAATTTTCTGGAGACTTTTGAAGTTCTTCTTGTATTTGTATTAGGGTAAAGAACTTTTAGTGATTCTTTAGAATCCAAAAGGGTTAATGCTTGCAATAAATTGAAACAATACCCCGCTGGTCCACCCCCCGGTCGACACCCGGGGAAGACATGAACAACCTTAGGAGCGATTTCTCTTAGGTTAGATTTACCCATATTCCTCCTCCTATTAATCCATCCCGTATTGAATCTGCGATTCCTTGAAATTTCCATCGAGCATATCGCCCCACCTGGTAAATACTATGCGCTTCAAGCGTTCTCAAGGCCTCAGTTCGCCATCGCGATCCAGGCCATGACCAGGTGTATGCCACGTCTATCCATGTAGGGTCTATCACCTCCACGTCTTCAATCCAGCCCCACTCCTGAAGCTCTTCCACAATAGCCAAACAGACACCATTTATTTCTTGTATGGATAATTTTGTGTCTTCACGGTATGCTTTTTCCACGTAAAGACTCACCCGATCGTGCTGGCCACGGACAGAAGCCGGAAGGAAGGTAGAGTCTACATTGCTATAAAATCCAACACGGTGAAAACCTGATCGGCTTTGAGGAATATAAAGCCAATGCTCCTCAGGACAATAGGGCCCTTTCTTTGCCCCTATGTTCACTACTAACACAGATGTGGCAGGATCAGGGGGTTCATCTACTTCGTGTACCAGCCCTGCTATAGCGACCATGCGATTAAGTGGAAGTGTGGAAACAATTACCTCATAACGCTCGGCGGTACCATCCTCAAAGTAGACTACTCGTTCCAATATATCTATATGGACAACCCGCTTGCTGTAGTGGATTTTACACCGTTCGGCCATCTTCTGAACCATCATGTTTAACCCTGCCTCGGGATAGAGGAAGGTTGCGTTATAGCCCACCTGAGGAACCTCCCCCAGCGCCCCTTGAATTACCAAAGAAAGATCTACGGGTGTTTTATATTCATCTTGTGGAGCAATTTCCTTGAAGAGTCCTCCTGTGTAGCGCTCATGAAAAGGATAGAAGAAAATTTCACAGAGAGTTGGACCGAAATTTGCCAGAAGCCAGTCGGCCATTGTGACAATCTCATGTCGGATCCGATGGGCTTCTACAATCTCATTTAGAACTTGGGCTGCCATCTTCGGCCCCAAATATCGCAAATTGTTCTGAATTGGATAAGGGATACACAAATCTTTGTCTGGAAAGTAAACGGACGAGCGGCGCATATATGACTTTACAGGCGCGAGGGAGCGAATGAAGCGGATAACTAAGGGATCCCCGCCAAAAATCCAGTGTCCACCCCCCATTTCAAACCGATAAGCCTCCTGGTCTGAAGGTGGTTCGCGGAGACGTCGAAGGTCTCCAGGGCGAACATAATATGACGCACATATACCACCAGGATACTCTGCTTGCTCATATATCGGCAAACCGGAAACATACCCTGCAGCCAGACCAGTTACTCCTGCTCCCAGAATGAAAATGCGCGCGTCTGAAGGCATAATCTATCTCCTCAATGCGAAAGTTATCCCAAAATGGCGTAAGGTAATTAGCATAGAAGCGGTCACAAAAGATTCACTGATAAGCACAGCGAGCGCCATTCCTGATGCTTGCCATAAAGGAGCAAAAACCAGAGCAAGAATGATATTTAATAGCCCGGCACTAAATAATATTAGGGTAAAAACCCTATCTTTACCAAGGGGTAACATCATTTGAATGCCCAAGACATTGCTCAGGGCAATAAGAAAAGGCAACCCTGCAAGGATACGCATTACGTTCACTGAAGGCTCATATTGAGAGCCCAGCATAACCTGGACGATAAAAGGGGCACCAACGAAGATCGCTGACGAGATGACGAAACCTGCACCTCCCATAAATAGCAACATCCGCCGTCCCCAAAGAACTGCAGACTCCTTGTTCTCTGAAGCCAGTTTGCTGAACCTCGGATAGGTAGCCTGTGAAACTGGACTCACCAATCCCAGTAAACTCTTCACTAATTTTTCCGCTGCACTATAATAGCCTACTACCGTGTGATTGGTCAACATCCCTAGGATGAAGGCATTTCCAACTGTATACAAGCTCACCGATGCCTTAGATAGAAATAGGAGCCATCCTTCCTTCAGCATTTCCCAAACTCCGTGTATTGAGATTTTACCGAATTTCAGATGAAACATGTGAAAAGCTACAGTCGCTCCAGCAATTCCAGCCAGGGTTGTCCCAAGACTCAAAAGGCTTGCATATACCAGATAATGCTGTGGCTCCCGAACAAAGGTGAAGATACCCAACATCACGATTAACTTCATTCCTAAATTAATAAGAGAAATAGCTACCATACGTTCCATCCCCTGGAATAACCACGTTGGAAAGAGCACATTCCCAAGAACAAGCCCATAGAGGATTAACAGTAATATGGCTTCCTCCTTCAACTTTGGGACCGCACTCACCAAGATCAGGAGCATCCCCAGACAAGTAAGCGCCAGTAATCCTTTGGCTGCCCATACATGTAACGCGATTCTATTGACCTCAATGAGTTCATCGCGCTTCACAGAGATCCTACGCGTGGCGGATAAATCAAACCCATATTCTACGAACAGCAGGAGGTAATTCATAAATCCCTGGCCGAAGGCTACTGCACCGTAGCCCGATGGTCCCAACACTCGTACCAGATAAGGAATTGTTATCAGGGGAAGGATATAATTGGCAAACTGAATAATGTAAAGAGAGAAAACGTTTTGGATGAGTGTACTGCGAGAGAGCCTCCTCCTCAAAACCATTAAGCGCATTTGTGTGTTGTTTAATACTTCCATTCCTTCGCTCCGGATGTGCTACCCAGGTTCGTCTTGAGCCTCTGAATCAGGCATTTGTCACATTATTGGATTTGATTCCCTTTACCCAGCCGGATCACTCTTTGATGTCCTCCCTCTTCCAAAACCCGCCTCCCATCCACCACCACCGGCACGTCCAGTTCGGCCGGGTTCAGATGTCGGTATTCATCGTGGGCAACCATCAGGACGGCCGCGTCGCAGCCCCGGAGGCGTTCCCGCAGGTCCCCCTGGTAGGGGGGAACGTAGGGGTCGTGGATGACCACTTCGGCGCCCAGTTCCTGCAGTTTCCGCACCAGCACTTCGCTGGGGCTGTTGCGGGTGTCATCGGAGTTCTCCAGATAAGCATACCCCAGGACCGCGATCCGGCTTCCCTGCACCTCTTTCCCCACCCGCCGCAACCCCTTCACGACCAGGTCGGCCACGTGGAGGGGCATCCCGTCGTTGACCGCCCGGGCCGCCGGGATGAGGCGGGCCTGAAAACCCTCCGGCGCATTGGCGATCAGCAGCCACGGGTCCTTGGGCAGGCAGTGGCCGCCCACCCCCGCGCCGGGCAGGTGCATGTCCCGCTGGGGACACTTGTTCACCAGTTCCCGCACCCTCCACACATCCGCCCCCAAACTCTCACAAAGCAGGGCAATCTCGTTGGCGAAGGCAATCTGCACATCCCGATACGCGTTCTCCGTTGTCTTCACAATCTCCGCCGTCAGGCAATCCGTGACGTCCAGGTCGGCCCGGACGATGTGCCGGTAGAGTTCCAGGGCCAGTCGGCCCGCTTCGGGGGTCATGCCTCCGATCACCCGGGGCATGTGCTCTAGGTTGTAGAGCAACCTTCCGGGCCGGACCCGCTCCGGGCAGTGGGCCAGGTAAAAGTCCTCCCCCGCCCTCAGGCCCGAGGTCTCCTCCAGGATCGGCCGGACCACCCGCTCCATCGTGAGGGGAGCAATGGTGGATTCCACGATGACCAGCGTTCCGCGCGAGAGGTGATTCCCCAGGGAGACCAGCGCCGCGCGGAGGGCTTCATACTTCGGCCTACGGGTTTCCTCATCCACCGGGGTTTCCACGGCGATGATGACCACCCCGGCATCCCGGCACTCCTCGTAGCGTGTGGTGGCGCTCAGCCGGCCATCCCGCACAACTTGGGCGACCAGTTCCGCCAGACCCGGCTCCTTCCCGCCGATGGGGCAGAGCCCCTGGCGGATTTGGTGCACCTTCTCCTCCACCCGGTCTATTCCCACAACCTGAAAACCGGCCCGGGCAAATATGCATGCCACCGGGAGGCCCACGTATCCCAGCCCGATTACGGCAATTTTAACCCGCTTGTCCCGGATCGCAGCAAGACGTTCCTCAAACACGCGCTCCCTCCCCAGGACGATTGTTCACCACAACCACCGCTCCGGTGCGCCCGGATTCCACCAGTTTCTGCGCCAGGATCACCGCCCGCAGGCCGTCCTCCCCGCTGACCGGGGGAGGCGCATTCTGGACAATGGCTTCTACGAAGGCCCTCAACTCTGCCCGCAGGGGCTCTTCCTTCTCCACCCTTAACCGCACCACGTTCCCTTCCCCCACGCCTTTGAAAATTCCCAGCGCCTCCCAGCCGCTGGAAGCATAGTGGTTTTCGTAGAAGTACAGGTCCTGGGTCAGGTAATTGACCACAAACATCCCCCGCTCACCGGTGACCGCCAACTCCCGGATTTTGGTGGGGGTCAGACGGTTGACGTCCAGCACGCCGATAACGCCGTTCCGGAACCGCAGCAGGCCGGTGAGGAGGTCTTCGTACCGGGTGTGGATTTGCCGCATTGTCTCGGCGTAAACCCGCTCCACCTCCACTCCCAGGAGGTAATACATCACATCCAGGTCATGGCTGGCCAGGTCAATGACCACGCCCATATCCTGAATCCGTTCTGGGAAAGGCCCCAGGCGACGGGCGTGAAGGAGGAATACTCTGCCCAGTTCTCCGGCATCCAGCCGTCTCTTCAACTCTCTCACCGCCGGATTGAACCGTTCTATATGCCCTACGGTCAGTTTAACACCCTTCTCATTGGCCGCCCGTATGATTTCCAATGCCTCTTCCGGGGTGGAAGCGAGGGGTTTCTCTATTAGGAGATGGACTCCCTCGGCAATTACATCCAGTGCGATCGGGCGATGCAAATGGGTGGGAGCGGCGATGGAAACGGCATCCGGCCTTTCGCGCCGGAGCATTTCCCGGTAATCGGCATAGGCCTTTACTTTATAGCGACGGACAATCTCCGCCGTCCTGCCCTCATCAGGGTCAGCGACGGCCACCAGTTCCACGCCGGGGATTTCGGTATACACCCTGGCGTGCTGTTTTCCCATTGTACCTACGCCGATCACCGCGACCCGGAGCATCCGATTTCCTCCTCCAGAGAGGCAACCGCCTCTACAATGGTTTCCAGGTCCTCCGGTCTCAAGGCCGGATGGACGGGAAGGGAAAGCACCTCCCGGCTGGCCCGCTCCGCTTCGGGAAGGACATCATCGTAACCCAGGTCCCGGTATACTGGCTGCTGATGCACCGGGAGCGGGTAATAAATTCCCACCCCAATTCCTTTGGCCTTTAACCGCTCAACGGCTCTATCCCGGTCGCCTTTGATCCGGATAGTATACTGGTGGAACACGTGGACGCACCCTTTCTTTACGACCGGAGGGACCACAAAAGGCAGATGACGCAGGCGCTCGGTCAGATAGGCGGCATTTCGGATTCTTTGCTCGTTCCACTGAGGGAGTTTCTTCAACTGGGCCAGCCCAATGGCGGCCTGGATGTCCGTCATGCGGAAGTTAAACCCCAAAATCTCGTGATAATATCGTTTCCTCATCCCGTGTTCCCGGATCATCCGGGCCCTTTCGGCGACCTTTTCGTCATCGGTGAGGATGATGCCCCCCTCTCCGGTCGTAATGTTCTTGGTGGGGTAAAAGGAGAAGCATCCTGTCCCGAAAGTTCCGACTTTTTTGCCGTTCACCGAAGCCCCGTGGGCCTGACAGGCGTCCTCTATCACCAGCAGGTCATACCTGCGGGCAATCTCCATAATGGCTTCTATATCGCACGGGTGGCCGAAGAGATGCACCGGCAGGATGGCCTTCAGCCGGGCGCCCTTCTTTTTCCGCTCCCGCACCGCTTCTTCCACCCGGTTTGGATCAATGTTGAAGGTCTCGGGCTCAATATCCACGAAGACAGGCCGGGCACCGGTGAAGAGAATGGCATTGGCAGAGGCGATGAAGGTAAACGGCGTGGTGATGACCTCATCGCCGGGGCCGATGTCATGGGCGAGCAGAGCGGTGTGGAGGGCAGTGGTGCCGGAGGAGGTCGCCACGGCATAGCGGGCACCGCAGAAAGCGGCGAACTCCCGCTCAAACTCGGCCACTTTTTCGCCCTGGGCCAGTTGGCCGCTTTCCAGGACGGCGAGGACGGCCTGCTTTTCCTCTTCGCTGATGATGGGGCGGGCGATCGGAATCATTGCTCCTCCTGAGGGAATTCGTATTCTTCGTTGCAGACGTCGCACACCATAAGCATCTTCTGGCCCCTCACTCCTTGCGGGCGGAGTCGGCGGCCGCATCGGCACACATACCCGACCAGCCGGGCCGGGTTCCCTACCACCAAGCCGTGGTCGGGCACGTCCCGGGTCACCACCGCCCCGGCCCCCACCATCGCGAAGCGGCCGATGGTCACGTTGGGAAGGATCACGGCACCAGCCCCGATGGAGGCACCGTATTTCACCAGGATTCTCCCCACTTCCCAATCCTGGCTGCCCTTCAATTCGCCCGCAGGGGTAATCGCACGGGGGATTTTATCATTGGTCAGGCAGGCATGAGGGCCGATGAAAACCCCGTCCTCAATGGTCGCCCCGTGGTACACGGAAGCGTTGTTCTGGATCTTCACATTGTCTCCGATGGTCACATCAAAGTCTATATACACGTTCTTGCCGATTATGCAATTTCGGCCGATTTTGGCCCCCTCCCGGACCTGGGCGTGATGCCAGATCCGGGTCCCTTCACCGATTTGAGCTTTGGGAGATACCTCCGCGGTGGGATGAATCATCCGATGGCCTCCTGGGTCAGAATCTCAACGATTCTTCGGCTGGCGTTGCCGTCTCCAAACAGCGGAGGCCGCTCGCCGGTTGGTTGGAAATTCCGCACTGCCTCCACAATCCGCTCCCGGTTTGCCCCAACCAGGATATTCCAGCCAACCTCTACCGTCTCCACCCACTCCGTCTCCTCCCGCAGGGTCACGCAAGGAACCCCCAGGATGTAGGCTTCCTTCTGCACCCCGCCGGAATCGGTGAGGATCATCCGGGCGTTCTTCTCCAGCATCAGCATATCCAGATAACTGACCGGCTCTATGAGCCGGACGTTGGAGTTCGGGTGGAGCCCCCACTGCTTCAAGGCCTTCTGGGTTCTGGGGTGGGCCGGGAAAATCACCGTCTCGGCAACGTCGTTCAGGGCCGAAACGATGGCGCTTAAATTGCGGGGATCATCGGTGTTGCCGGGACGGTGGATGGTCACCAGGAGGTAATTGCCTGGGTCTACTCCAAGGGTTTCCAGAATGGTGGATTTCCGTTCGGCGATTTCCAGGCCCCAGAGGGCCACATCGTGCATCACATCCCCAACCTTGTGAACGCCCTGGTTGATCCCCTCTCGGGCCAGGTTCCTCACTGCCGTATCGGTGGGGCAAAACAGCAGGCTGGAAAGATGGTCGGTCAGAACCCGATTGATTTCCTCGGGCAGCTGCCGGTTGAAACTGCGAAGGCCTGCTTCTACATGGGCCACCGGTATGTGGAGCTTGGCCGCAGCGAGAGCGCCAGCAAGCGTAGTGTTGGTGTCACCATAAACCATCACTAAATCAGGCTTTTCTTTTATGAGCACTTCCTCAATGCGTTTAAGCATCTCACCAGTTTGGTGGCCGTGGGTGCCTGAACCTACGCCGAGGTGATAGTCTGGGGATTTAAGGTCCAGCTCATCGAAAAAGACTTGGGACATCTCATAATCGTAGTGCTGACCAGTGTGGACCAAGACCTCAATTACGGACGAATTGCAATGCATTTTGTTGTAGCGGGCCACTGCCTGAAGTATTGGGGCAACTTTGATAAATTGAGGTCTGCAGCCGACAATGTCAACGAGCTTCATAATCTCCTCGTTTAGCCCTTGTGGAACTCCTATCCGCAATCGTGCTTTCCAAATCCAATATTATCTCCCCAAGCCTCTTGACTTCATCTACGGAATGAGCATCAACCCCTACCACCGCTTTGGATGAAGGGATAAATGAAATAAATGGTTCAGGTGGGAGGTTATAACGAAGATTAATCTCTACATACAATTCGTGTTCTAGAGCAAGTCGCATGGCCTCTTGGAAGAACTGGGGCGACATGGGTTGCCACTGTAACAGCCTTAGGCCCGGATGTACCCAGACGCGAGCAAACTCTGCGCTCCGATATGACTCGAACGCTCGGCCCAAGGCATGAACTAACATGCTAACATCTCCTTGGAAACTGTGCTCCGCGATCCCTAACACTTGAATATCGGATAAGATTGCCTCGGATATGTCGAGGGAACCGTCGGGAAGGATCTTTGCCTCGGCTCCTACAAGGATATTCATTGCATGAGCTGATCTCTGCTCTTCAACCATTCGCAGGAAAGCTCGAAAGTCATAGGTACATTCCCTCCTTACATGTTCCAGCAGGATTATGCTTTGAAAACCGATCTCCTTTGCTGCTATGCAATAATCAGCCAAGGTGCTCTTTCCATCCGTCCAGTCCGTGTGGATATGGAACAAGTAACGTCCTCTCTGTATAACTCGCTCAAATTGGCCCGGCTGTCTTCCCGTCGCCATAAACCGCAAGACCTCCCCAATAACGTAGGAGACGCATACCGTCAACGCTTCGAGCAGGTTTATTTGGAATAACTTCATCTCCAAGCGCTTCTTTGACTGCCCACCAAATTACATTACAGCCTGCAAACACCGCAGTAACCATCGTTCCCTGTACCCGAGGATTGCATTCCAAAAGTTTAGGAGTGCCTTCCTCAGAAAGCTTAAATTGAAATCCAAATGCGTACCGGAGGTCAAGCTCCTCAGCGAGCTTTAAAGAAAACCGTTCAAGATCAGCTCGGAGCTCTACCCTGGCTTGGAACGTAATACCGCTCCGGATTTCTTCTCTTAAACGGGGGATAGCAATGGCACCATAGCGACCACGGAACACATCTACCGTGTACTCTGCTCCGGGAAGAAATTCCTGCACAATAAGCTCTGGCCAACACCCATTTCGCAGGATAGCTAACAACTCGTCAAGGGGAATTTCAAGGGATCCAGGCTTTTCCTTCAGGAAACGCGTCACATCCCACAGCTCCTCTGAAAGAATTCGCAGCCCCCGAAGCCCGTTTGATAACCGTGGTTTCACCACAACTTTTCTAGCAGGATAACCAAGGGCTTTGACCGCTTGCACTAATTCAATTTCAGAGCAAGTCAATATTCCTTCGGGATAAGGGACTCCACATGCTCTTGCTGCTTCTAAAACCGTCCACTTGTCATTAGCTCGCTCAATTGACGCCCTTTGAGCAACAGCTACCGCTATGCCGTGAGCATTAAATCTCGGAAGATTCTTGGCCAAAGGAAGCAGCTCCTGATTGACCTGTGGCAGAATTACATCTACATTCCTACGGCTTGCAATTTCTAAAAGTGTCTCGATAAAATCCGGGCTCTCACCAGAAGGTACAAGGTAAAATTCGTCAGCAAGATATTTCCCAATGACTTCATCACGCATATCACACGTAATCACCCTAACTCGGACCCCATCAGGATTATTGCGCAACGCGTACAGCGTTCCTGCAATGCCAGGAGCACCGCCGCCAGTCACAAGCACTGTAACGGGTTTCTTCCGCATTTTACATTTCTCCCTCTTGCAATAATTTACCAATGGGACCTTCAATGTTCTCTGCCAGATACTGCTTAAAACAATCCAGCCGGTTCCCGAGTAGACGGCGCAACCTATGGTTTAGCAGTTCCGTTTCCGAGGCTCCCCACCATATAGGATGCACCAACATTTGCACAGCGGGATGTAAACCTTGGCTCAATACTTGGCAAGGACATCCCTCTCTCCACATCCCTCGACTGTCTGAAATGTACTTTACTTCTTTGAAAAAGTAGCGAGAGTAAGTGCTTATAAAAGAATTAAAATCATGTCCTAAAACCGTAGCACTAGGGCGATGAAATGAAATTACAGGAACGAGGGGTAGTCGTGATCCATAGAATCTAATTAGTTGGAGCACGTCGTCTTCCGCAGAGATGTCAAAACTTGAGAGAAGCCCAAGATCAATGTGTAACCCTATCCAATGTCCTTTGGCTTGTATATGATGCACAAACTCTAGACTATCCTGAGAGAGCGGGTTGTAGAGAGGGGAGTTTACCAAGATGAAATACGTGGCACGCACTCCCAGCTCTGACTCCAGATTAGCCATATCAAGAGCCTCCTCAAGGCAAACGTCGAGATCATGACGTAAGTACACCACTCGGCGCGCATATAATGAGACTGGCTGATGAAAGCCTTGAAATGCATAACCAGCTCTTAAGGCGCTTTCCAGAATCTCACAATAGTGTTCCAGTGTGAAGGCGCAGCTCATTCCGCCTTTCCCTCCATATGAACCAGGATTTCCCTATGGTGGAGGCGCAGCCACCGGCTCACCGGGGCCGCCTTAATGAATTGAGGACGGGCACCAACGATTGTCGCGATCTTCAAGGCTGATTTCCCCCCAGCGCCCGAATCTTCGCCGCTATCCCCTCATCCCCCGGCTTCCACGCCAGGGCCTGGCGATAAGCAGCCAGGGCACCATCTTTATCGCCCGCTTCAGCCAGCCAATCGCCTAACTGCACTGCCCACTGCCAGGGCTGGCCCGGGTAGAGGCCGATGGCGGTCCGCAGCCAGGAAACGGCCTCTTCCTGCTTCTCCCACTGAAACAAATTGTTAAGCAAAGAACATCCTCACCGGTTCTAAGGTGCGTTTGAAGGGGTTAAAGACAAGGCCAAGGATTTCCAAGGTCACTACGCCCAAAAGGGCCTCGTCATCCTCCTCGCCCAGAATCACCGGCGTGTGGCCTTCGCCTTGGGGAAGGATGATGTAGCATTCAGAAACCCTCCGGGTTATGGTCCGGCCATCGGCTAAGATGAAGGTATGCTCACGCTTGGGGACAAGGCCTGTCTTCTTCCAGACGGGTTCGGGAAGAAGGGAATAGGTAACACCGCTATCAATGAGGAACCGTACCTGCTCTTCACCTTGTGGCCCACGCACTAAGCCTTCAATGTAGGTTATGCCCACCTCAACCTCTATCGCAGGGGCTTTTGGGGATTACCAATGCTCCGCCTTTTTGTTCACTTGCCTTGAAGTGAACAACCCCTCTGATTTAGCTCTTTGCAGGTAATTATAGCAACCTCATGGCTATCGTCAAGTTCACAGGATGGTTCGTCAGCGTTCATGCTCGCCACTTAGAATCTCCTTCAAGCATTCGGTTACAGATGGTAGCGGGTCCCCAAAGAGCCATCCCACGTCCAACCAGAAGCCAGGCAGGGAGATGCTCCTTACTTTTCCCTCCTTGACGCGCTCCGCCCTATATCTTGCCCCTTCCAACCGATGGATAACGAGCTCTTTGTGCTCCGGATCAACCGCCCAGTATTCCGAAATTCCTGCCAAGGCGTAATCCTCCGCCTTCTCCACAAGGTCAATAGTCCGGGTAGAGGGACTCATAACCTCAATCACCAAAGCGGGACGGACCAGAAGTGGTACACCCTTTGCCTTCGGCACCTCCTCCGGGGGGAGCACAAAAAGGTCGGGCTAACGCACTACATCCGGG
>Ga0272445_1001174_pt1 | contig 21306 bp, 14 predicted proteins | sample YNPCB0031_FD_194404 | JGI IMG/M metagenome (GOLD analysis project Ga0272445, IMG submission 194404) | Hot spring sediment microbial communities from Yellowstone National Park, WY, United States - YNP-CB-003-1 | ecosystem: Environmental > Aquatic > Thermal springs > Hot (42-90C) > Sediment... | reverse complement strand
GTGACAGCAAATTTTGTACAATCAGGTGGTGATGGTAATACAACATATACATTAGCTGTTACTGTATCACCTACATCAGCAGGTGTTGTTTATTTAAACCCAGCTGGTGGTGTATACACAGCAGGGACACAGGTTGAATTGTCAGCAGAAGCAAACATTGGGTATAAATTCAGTGATTGGAGTGGTGATTTAGTTAGTACACAGAATCCTGTTAGTTTAATTATGGATTCAAACAAGGTTATAGTAGCAAATTTTGTAGAAGATCTTAGTAGTTATACTCTTACTATTAATATAAATCCTATAAATTGTGGAACAGTTATAATAAACCCAGCTGGTGGTGTATATACAGCAGGGACACAAGTTGAATTGTCAGCAGTTGGGTATGGTTTATACGAGTTTGATTCTTGGTCTGGTGATTTAACAGGTAACCAAAATCCTATAACTATAGTTATGGATAGAAACAAAACAATAACTGCAAATTTTGTTTATCGTCCACCTTCAACTATAAATGTTTCTGTTAATAAAAACCCATTTTATCTTTCTAAAGATAAAGAAGTAGTGTTCACTTATAGTATTTTAGAAAACAATAATAATAGTAATAGTATAGAATTAAACCTAAGAATTTATGACATAAAAATGAATTTAGTTAGAGAAATAAAAAAATATACAAGCAGTTCTACTGATACAATTAGTTGGGATGGTAAAGATGGTTTTGGTTTTTTAGTAAGGCCTGGGATATATTTGTATAAAATATTTACTGATAAAGTAAAAAGTAATAAATTAGGCAAGATATTGGTTAAATAAGTGAAAGTTTATTTTTTATTATTCTTGTTTTCTTTTTTACCTTATATTAATACATTGAAACACAATTTTGTTTGGGACGATAGTTCTTTGATAATAAACAATCAATGGATAAAAAGTTTATCAAATATAGATAAATTTTTTACTGATTATTCTACTGCGTCAGATGATAGAACAAACAAAATTTATAGACCAATTACTACATTGTCATATGCGATTGATTACCAACTTTGGGGGTTGAATCCTTACGGATATCATTTAAGCAATGTTGTTTTACACTTTTTTGTAAGTATATCTTTGTTCTTATTTATAAAAAATGTTTTTAAGAACAACTTTATAGCAGTTTTAACTTCGTTGTTGTTTGGTGTACATCCAGTTCATACAGAAGCTGTAAGTTGGGTTAAAGGACGAGCTGATATTTTGATGACATTATTTTTTGTTCTATCTTTATTGTTTTATCATCTTAGTAATACTAAGAAAAAAAAATTTTATTATTTTTTATCATTAATTTTATTTATAATTTCAATTTTTTCAAAAGAAACATCAGTTGTTTTACCATTGATAATTTTGGTCTTTGATTTTGTAGTTTATAACAAGATAAATATAAAGAAATATGTTCCCTATTTAATTATTGCTATATGTTTTGTTTTAATAAGAAGAATAGTGATGGGAAGTTTTGCACAATGTGGTTGGTGGGGTGGTAGTCCATATTACACTTTTTTAACTATGTTGTTTGTGCTACCTATATATTTTAGATTGTTATTTTTCCCGTTTAACCTTTGTGCTGATTATATTTTTGATATAAAAAAAACATTTTTTTCTACAGAAATTTTGTTTTCTGCTTTGTTTGTTTTATTTTTGGTTTTGATAACAATTTTTTCTTTGAAAACTAAAAATTATATAATTTTCTTTTGTTTAACATTTATAATTATTTCTTTGTTACCGGTTCTTAATATCATACCGATAGAAGTTTTGTTAGCTGAAAGGTTTTTATATTTACCATCAATAGGATTTTGTTTGTTTATGGGATATTATTTAGAAAAATTGTTTATACCAGAACAAACTTTTGGATACACTGTTTTTACAATAATATCAGTTTTGTTTTTTATTACTACATATTTACGCAATTTTGATTGGAAAGACAATTTTTCTTTATGGAACAAAACATTTTTGCAGAACACTAAAAATTTTAGAGCTGCGAATAATTTAGCGTTTGAATATGAAAAAATTGGTGATTATGAGAAAGCTCTTAATTTGTATTCTTATGCTTTAACTTTACCTGCTTATATATCACCAAAATCAGCCCCACAACAACTTTATGCAAGAGTTCATAATAATATTGGAACTATATATTTTAACACTAAAAATTATACCAAAGCTATTGAAGAATACAGTATAGCAATAAAAATGGATCCTGAATACTCACAAGCATATTTTAATTTAGGACTTTTGTATAAAACAATAGGTGATTTAAATAAAGCTATATATTATTATCAAAAAGCAATAGAACTTTCTCCTAAAACTGCTGAATATTATAACAACCTCGGTATTGTTTATATGTTAAAAGATGACTATGACGAAGCAATAAAAATGTATACTAAAGCGTTAGAAATAAACCCTTCTTTTACACAAGTGTATTCAAACCTTGAGATAGCGTTAAGATACAAACAAAAAATAAAACAATAAATTTTTTATGATAAAAAAATTTTTAATTATTACATTTTTTTGTTCATATATCTACTCGTTACCTTCAATTAATAGTATAACACCTAATTCAACAGAAATTCTTAAGTATAAAAAGTTTGAACTTGTAGTAAACTTTACTGCTGTATATACTAACCCGTATGATCCTGACGAAATAGATCTTTATTGCATATTTGTTTCACCTACGAATAAAACCTGGCGAATAAACGGGTTTTATGACGGTATTTCAACATCGTGGAAGATAAGATTTACACCTAACGAAGTTGGTAGATGGAAATACCAAGTTTTTGTAAAAGATTATTCTGGTGAAACATCAAGCCAAAATTATGAGTTTAATTGTATAAATTCTGACACTTCCCATGGATGGATTAGAATAGCAAATAATAAAAGGTATTTAATGTATGATGATGGTACACCTTTTTATGGTATTGGTGATAGTAGAGCATGGGCTTCATATTCAAACTTTGATGTATTAAAAAATTCAGGTGGGATGAATATAGTATTAGTTTGGTTAGGTCCTCCTTGGGTAGGGATGATAGAAAATACAAGTTTAGGTATAGGTAATTATGACCAAAGAGTTTGTTATAGGATAGATAACTACATTGATGCTGCTGAACAAAACGGGATTCATATAATACTTTGTTTATGGCCACATGATGCGTTAAGAATACCTGGTAATCCCTGGCCTAATGGGAACTGGTCATTAAACGCGTATAGTCAAATAACTACACCTGAAGGATTTTATTCAGACACATCTACTGTATGGGAATACCAAAAAAAGTTGTATAGATACATAATAGCACGATGGGGATACAGCACATCCTTAGCTGTATGGAATATAATCTCTGAAATAAATGGTACCACTGGTTATGTCCAAAATCCAACAGCTGCTGAAAACTGGTGTAGACGAGTACACGAGTTTTTTAAAACTAACGATCCGTATAACAAACCAACTACTGGGTCAAAATCTGGAGACCAGTTCTGGAATAACGGATATAATATATTTGACCTTGTGGAATATCATACATATAAAGATAGAACAAGTGCTGATAGTGTTGTAAAAACTATAACTGATTTTACAAAAACAGTATTTTCAACATTTGAAAAACCAAATTTTATAGGAGAGTATGGTAGTGATGATCCGTCTCTGCAACCTACATATCTACACAATTCAATATGGTCAGCTTTATGTTCAGGTGCTGCAATAACACCAATGTATTGGTGGTGGGAGAAAGTCACTGATGATATGTTAACACATATGAAAATTTTTTCTGAATTTGTAAAAGACATAGATTTTGTCAACAACACAGATTGGAAATTGCCTCAATGTTCAATTTATCCTTCTGGTGATATTTATGTAGTAAGTGGTAGTAGTATTGTTTTAGGTTGGGTAAAAGGTATTTATGATAACAAAGAAAGAAATATAAGTATCCAAGGTGTTACTAATGGTAAGTATGAACTAAAAATCTATGATACATGGACTGGTTCTTATTTTTCTACATCTGAAGTAGAATCAAGTTATGGTTCTTTATCTTTTGTGTTACCAGCAACAACAAAACAAGATCTTGCGTTTAAGTTAGTAATAAAAAATAAATTTGAAGATAGTAATAGCAATAACCAAATTGTAGATGTTGGTAATTCTATACTTGTAAAATTACCTGTTGAACAAAATCCTGTCACTATGAACAATACACAATTTGTTAAAATACCATATATGGTAACTACATTAATACCAACAAAAGTGAGGGTTACTATATACGATATTAATATGGGATTAGTTAAAGAACTTACTGATGGATGGGAATACAAAAGTTCTCCATATCAAGAAGAAAAATGGGATTTCAAAGATAAAAATGGTAACAAAGTAGGTAGTGGAATATATTTTTATAAAATTGAAGCAATTACAGATTATAAAGTAAAAAAAGTCGTGTTAGACAAAATAGTTGTTTTGAAATAATTTTTTTAAAAAAAATTTATAAAAAGGAGGATGTAATATGGAAAGAAGTATAAAAAAAATAGTCGTGGGTAGTGGTTTTGTAATATGTGTTATGTGTATGATGTTATTATTTGTTGGTTATGTAAACAGTGCAGTGAAATCGTTTGAAGTAATAGGCGAAGTAAGAGCATGGTGGGTACATACAAACAATGCATGGGATAAAACAGACACTATTGTTAGAGAAGATGGTAAAGCAGATTTTGACGATGTTGATGATCATATGTTTTCAGATACAAAATTAGGTGTCAGAGCAAACATATCAAGAGATATTTTTGGCAATATAGAAATTGAGAAAAGAGATACTTTGTGGGCTACACATAATAATGCATTTAATGCAGAACATTATGGTACTGTAGGTGGTTATTTAGGTGATCCTAATATACAGAATCCTACTAATTATACTGGATATAAAATAACAAAATCGTTTATAACCTGGGATAAAATATACGATAGATTTTCTTTAACCGTAGGTAGACAATTCATTTCAGGGACAGAATATCCGGATCCTGAAAGAATGGATTTAGTTTTGTGTATGACAATGGACGGGTTCAGAGCTGATATTTTTTCTGACTATGGCAAAGTTATATTGTTTAAAGCAAAATTGAACGAGTCTACAGCACCAATGTATGCACCTCATGGCGGGTTAGCATGGGAAACAAAATATGAAGATAAAGATTTTGATGCACAAGGTGTGTTGTTAAAATCAGCAAATTTATTGCCTGGACATAGGTTAAAAGCTTATTTCTTAAATTCTATTATTAACGATCCTAATGAAACAAATCCTATCGGACAAATTTATAGCCAGTATGATCTAAGAAATATCATAGGGTGTAGAGTAGAAGGTGGTCTTTCGTTTGGTCTTGATTATGCAGGCGAGTTTGCTTATTTGTTTGGTGAAAAATATGTAACTACATATAAAGCATTAAATCCAACAACATTAGATTATGAAACTAAACAGTATTACGGTTTAGCAGCAAGGAAAGCGTTTATATACCAATTTTTAGTACAATATACAAAACCGACTTATCTTTTAGATAACACAGCTAATCTAAAAGGATTTCTTAACATTCTTGGCGGGTCTGGTGATGATTCAACAACACCTGATGATGAAGGATTTGTTGGTCTTAACGATGACTGGTGGACAAGAGCTCGTGGGTATGATCACCAAGGATATGGCGAAATATATAAAGCTAATCCGTATCAACATAATAGGTTTACTACTGGTGATACTCCTACAGATGTATACGATGGTAGATATGTTGAAAAAAGTATAAGTTTATATCCTACTGGGATAATAAATTTAGGTTTGAAATATGAAGTAACAGAAGGGATGTTGCAAGGATTGTTTTCACAATTTGATTTCTTTTTATATCACCATTTAAGTCCAGATGGTGTTGTATGTATAAATGAAGATGGTAAAAAAGAACAAACTAACGATCTTGGTAAAGAAATAAATTTTCAAATAGGATATAACTATAAATATACTTCTACTTTTAGGTTAGTATTTGGTCTTTTCTTCCCAGGCAGAGCATATCTTAACGGGACTGATGCTGAGACAGGGTTTGTTATCGGTGGTGATACTGTTTCATTAATAAAATTAGAAACAGCATTGTATTTCTATTAATTTTTGTATTTAAAGATTTTTTAAATATATAACTAAAATGAGTAGATATTGCAATACACTAAGAAATTTGCAAAGATGATTTTATATATAATCATTCTGGTTCTGTATTTTTTTAGACCATTGAGAAAGTATTCAACACTGCTTAAATGTTTTCACTTTGGTTGGACGAGGAGCATAAGTGACTAAGCAATCTTGTTGATAATAGATCACTACACTCTGACGGGCTAGCAGTGGCAGAAAAAAGAACAAAAATAAACCATGTTAAAAAATTATATATACGGAGGAGTTTTTATGAAAAAATTTATCAGCATATTATTTTTTGTAGGTATGGTAATCTGTAGTTCTTTATATGCGAAAGAATGGTATGTATTAGAAGATTTTGAAGGTGTAAACTATTGGTCTGTAGTAAGTTGGAAAACTTCAACAAAAAAAGTTTCTATTGTTAAAGAAAATCCTTCTGAAGGGGAACATTCTTTAAAAGTAGATTTTGACTATTCAACTTGGTCCGATAAGGCACAGGTTATGATAGAACAATTCTTTGATTTTTCTTCAGTAGAAAAAATATCGTTTGATATTTATAACCCTACAAAAAATACTTTTATAATTACTTTAGCACTTTGTACTGGTGAAAAATGGGAATGGTTTGAATCTCAAGAACAAAAAATAATCCCTGGTTGGAACAAAGATGTAGTTTTTAGTCTCGTATCTCCAACATTTAAATCTGCCAGAACTAATTGGAGAAACATTACTAAAGTTGAAAATTTAAAAGATGTAAGAAGATTAGTTTTAACATTTGTTGGTGGTGAAGGACCTGTGTATATTGACAATGTCAGAGTTTATAGTGACAAAAAAATTGATAAAATTTCGCCTACTGTAAGAGTTATTGGAGACAAGATAATTTTTGAATCTTTTGAAGATGATAAAACAGAATGGGACAAAGCTAAATGGGAGACACAGGCAGTTGGAGTTAAACTTTCTAAAGATTGGTCTTCTGATGGTAAACAAAGTTTACAACTTATATTTAAAGATGTTACAAGTTCTAATAAAGCATCGTATGCTCTTGAAGGAGATTTTGATTGGAGCAAAGTTAACAGGTTTTATGTTGATGTTTACAACCCCACTGGGAAGACAATACTAATAAACTTAGCGTTGTCAACTGGCGAAGGATGGATATGGTATGAATCACCTGATAAAGTTATAAATGAGAAAGAAGTTAAAGATGTAGAGTTTGATTTAAATGCAAAAAATTTTAAGTGTGAAGCAACAAACTGGAACTATTCAAGTTATATAAAAAACAAAGATAAAGTTAAAAGAATTTGTATACAAGTATTAGCACCAGCAGGCGAAACTTTAAGTGGAAGCATATATATTGACAACCTAAGAATTACAGAAGGAGAACCTTTAGTAATAAAAGAAGAAGTGAAACCGCCAAAGTTTCCTGAGGTTATAGAAATTTCAAAATATAAAACACCTGTTATTAAATCTGTTGAACCAAATGCAAAAATGGTAGGTAAATATGATAAGTTTGAAGTTAGTATTAACATAAACGCTTATTTTGACAACCCTTATAATCCTGAAGAAATTGATGTTGAAGGAATCTTTTTTTCACCAGATGGTACTGTTTACAAAGTTCCTGGTTTTTATTATGAAGAATTTCGTCAAGAAGGGAAAGAATTTATTTCTACTGGCAAAAAATACTGGATGATAAGATTTTCACCAAATAAAGAAGGTAAATGGGAGTATAATATAGTAGTAAAAAATCCTGCTGGGAAAACAGAAAGTGAAAAAATGATGTTTGAATGTGTTTCTTCAAACAATAAAGGATTTGTAGAAATTTCTTCTGACAAAAGATATTTTAAATTTTCCAATGGACAAACATATTTCTTAATAGGACAAAATGTTTGTTGGGTAACAGCATCTGATAGTTGGCGTTTCCCTAATTATTTAAGAAAATTAAACGAAACAGGACAAAACTGGACAAGGATATGGAATTGTCCTTGGGGGTTGATTATAGAATGGGGTGAACCTCGTGGTCAAGGTTTAGGTAGATATAACCAAAAAGATAGTTTTGAATTTGACAAGATAATAGAACTTGCTGAATCCTTAGGTATATATATACAATTTTGTTTGGATTACCATGGTGCGTTCCATAAAGAAATTACTTGGGAACAAAATGCTTATAATTACAAAAATGGTGGTCCTTGTAAAGAACCTATTGAATTTTTCAAAGATCCTACTGCAAAAGATTATTATAAAAGAAGGTTAAGATATATTGTAGCACGATGGGGATACAGCAGAGCAATTATGTCATGGGAATTTTTTAACGAGGTTGATCTAATTTCTGACTATGACGAAAAAGTTGTTGCTGATTGGCATAAAGAAATGGCAAATTATTTAAAAAGTATAGATTTTGCTAAACATTTAATAACAACATCGTTTGCAAGAGCGTTTGCTGGTGATAAAATTTATTCGTTAGAAGAAATAGATTATACGCAAACACATATGTATTCAGACGAAGTGTTAAATGGTGTGTATAATGTGAGTTTAGAAAAAATGAGAAGGTATAAAAAACCAACTTTCTTTGGAGAAATAGGTGGTGCTGTTACTGATATTTCAGTTGAATCAAAAGATAAAAAAGGTATACTTTTACATGATGCGTTGTGGTCATCTATTATGTCAATGAGTGCTGGGACTGCTATGTATTGGTGGTGGGATGGACATATAAAAGCTAACAATTTGTATTATCATTATACCGCAGTATCAAGATTTTTGAAAGATATTGACTATATTAAAATGAATTTTTCACATGTAGATGCACAATGTGTAAGTGAGAATATGCATAACGATCTTATTTATGCACCACCGCTTGATTGGGAAAAATCTATTGGTTCAGAACTAACCATAGATAAAAGTGGGTTAGTAAAAGGTGGGTTGTTATCAAGATATTTTCAATCACCTAAGTGGCATAAAGATATGTATGTATTACCAACATTTAATGTAGAATATCCTACTGATGGTAAATTTTCTATATATGTTATACAATCAGCAAAAATTGGTGCTAATCTTAAAATATATCTTGATGACAAATTAGCTTTATCACATGAGTTTCCAAAAGGCAGATCTGATCATAAAATACAAAAAAGTTTTGATATAGATGTTCCTAAAGGTAAACATGTTATAAAAGTAGTCAACAATGGAGATGACTGGTTCAATGTAGGATATATTGCTTTCACTAATGTGTTGAATGATTGCCAAGTTATAGGACTTAAGAACAACGAAAAAAATTTTGTTATGTTGTGGTTAAAAAATCCGAGATGGAATGTTAAAAACTATCTTGCAGGAGTTGAAATAAGACCTATAAAAAATGCTAAGATAGAAGTTAAAGATATACAAAACGGGCAATATGTGATAGATTTTTGGGATACATGGAACGGTGTTGTTTTAGAGAAAAAAGAAGTTGAAGTAAACAATAATGTTTTAACTTTTACTTCGCCTGAGTTTAGTTATGATATAGCATGCAAAATTTATAAAAAATAATTTTTTATAACAGGGGGTGATAAATTTATGAATAATAAAAAAATAAAATATATAATGCCCTTGTTATTGATTATGTTGTTGTTTACAACATGTTCACAGAAGAAAAGTTCATCAACAGGGTCTACTCAGACACAGCAGTATACTTTGACAGTAAATGTTTATCCTTCAGGTAGTGGCAGTGTTGTTTTAAGTCCATCTGGTGGAGTGTATACAGCAGGGACAATTGTAACATTAACAGCAGTTCCTAAGAGTGGATATACATTTAATATGTGGGGTGGAGATTTGAGTGGTTCTCAGAATCCGACAACTATTACTATGAATTCAAACAAGACAGTTATTGCACAATTTGTTAGCAGTGGTGGTAGTGGTGGCGGTGGTGGTTCAGGAGGGACAACTACATATTATACTTTGACTGTAACCATTTCGCCTCCAGGAGGTGGTACTGTTGTAAAAAATCCTGATAAACAACAGTATATAGCAGGCGAGTCAGTAGTTGTAGGAGCGATACCTTCTTCAGGGTATCAGTTTTTGAATTGGAGTGGTGATATTATAAGTAGTACTGACAATCCACTGAATGTAACAATAACTACTAACATTGTATTAACAGCAAATTTCCAACAATTAGGTGGTGGCGGTGCTGGTGGGACAACATATAGTTTGTTAGTTAGTGTATCGCCTCAAGGTGCAGGGACAGTGTCGTTAAACCCCGCTGGTGGAGTGTATACAGCAGGCACACAGGTTACGCTTACTGCTATACCTAATAGTGGGTATGTATTTAGTAATTGGGCGGGTGACTTAAGTGGGACAACAAATCCTGCTACTATAACTATGAATTCAAACAAAACTGTAGTAGCAGTGTTTACACAACAGCAGGTACAACAGTATACATTGACTACAAGTGTATCGCCTGCGGGTGCAGGGACAGTGTCGTTAAACCCCGCTGGTGGTGTATATACAGCAGGTACACAGGTTACGCTTACTGCTACGCCTAATAGTGGATATGTGTTCAGTAATTGGACAGGTGACTTAACTGGTACAACAAATCCTGCAACGATAATTATGGATTCAAACAAGACAGTAACAGCAGTGTTTACACAACAACAGGTACAACAGTATACATTGACTACAAGTGTATCGCCTGCAAATGCAGGTACTATATCGTTGGACCCACCAGGTGGTGTATATACAGCAGGACAAGTGGTAACAATTACAGCACAAGCAAATTCTGGTTATCGGTTTGTAAACTGGTCTGGAGATGTTACAGGGACATCAAATCCTACAACTGTGGTAATGAATGCTAATAAAACAGTAACAGCAAATTTTGAGAGTACATCAGATACAGCAAGGTATAGTTTTGAAACAGGTGTCCAAGGTTGGGTCGCACAAACATATGTTGATTCACAAGCTATAACTACTGTAGCACAAGATACAACAAAAGCTAAGTATGGTTCTGCAAGTTTAAGATGTACAGTTAATCTTCAAGGTGGACATCCTAATTATTCAAAAGGTGAGACATATGTTGACTTACAAACACCACAAAATCTGTCTAATAAAACTGTTACATTATGGATATGGATACCATCACAAGCAGTGGCAAATCCACCTAATGGGATACAAGTGTTTTTCAAAGATTCTAACTGGAATAGTAAATATAGTAGTTGGAAAAACATAGGGTATGACATCCCAACTGAAGAATGGGTTCAGATTACTGTTAATACAGCGACAGAACAATGGGGATATGATGGTGGTGCAAACCTTTCTCAAGTAAGATTAGTAGGAGTAAAAATAGGTACAGGTAATCAATCAAATGCAACATTTTCTGGTTATATATGGATAGATTCAGTTAATTGGTAACAAAAAATAATTTAATTAAAATTTTTGTTATTTAGTTATTTCTTGTTTTAGGAGAGTTATATTAGTATTGAGACTAATTTTGTACATAAAATTTTTGTTAATACTTTTATTTATAAAATAAAAAACTTTGTTTTTGCAGAAATTAAAAACAGGAGGTGTTATATAAAAAAATGAAAAATTATATAAAAACTATGTTTATGATGTTTACAATAGTTCTATTATTTAGTTGTGCAAAAAAAGAACAAAAGAATGTTTTAACAATATGGCATGTAGGGTCTGAAGAAGAAGCACAGATTATTAAAAACCTTGCTGATAAGTATTTTACACCTCAAGAAGGAATACAAGTTGTATGCGAATCAATTTCTTGGTCTGAAGCACATACAAAATATCTTACTGCTATTGCAGGAGAAGTGTTGCCAGATTTAGGTACAATGGGTCTTACTTGGGCAACTGAGTTTGGTAATAAAGGTGCAATGATAGAACTAAACGAAGCTTTCCCTGAGGATATGAAACAAATAGAGAAAGATGTTTTTAGTTCAATATGGAATTCTGTGAAATGGAAAAACAAAGTTTATGGTATACCATTTGATATGACAGTACAAATTTTGTATTATAGAAAAGATATAATACCAAACCCGCCTCAGACCTGGAATGAACTTGTTTCTTTACTTAAACAAGGTAAAAAAATGGTTATAGGATGGGGTTCGTTAGACTGGATTGGTTTTTCACCATTTTTATGGCAAGCAGGTGGAGATTATTACACTGCTGATGGTACAAAAGCTAATATAAATACAAAAGAAGCAGTTGAAGCATTGAAATTTTTTAATGAGCTTTATAATACATATAAAGTACCACGTTCAGCAGAAAATTTTGCAGCTGGTTTCCGTTCAGGAGAATATCCGTTAGTAATGTGTGGCAACTGGCTTATAAACAGTTTTCCTGCTGAAATGCCAGAACTTGAAGGTAAATGGTCAATAGCACTTCTTCCTAAAGGTCCTTCTGGTAAAAGAACATCATTTATAGGTGGTAGAGTAATAGGTATATTTAAGACATCTAAAAATGTAGACAAAGCGTTTAAGTTTATAAAATTTTTGATGAAGCCGGAAATTCAAATTGAGATTTATAACGAAATTGCAAAAACAAAAAATATATATTTACCACCGAATACTGCTGTATGGAAAGAACTTCCTATAAAAGAAGAGTTTAAAAAAGTTTTGTTTGAACAGATAAAAGAAGCAAAAGGTCCACCTTCTGTATTAGGTTGGGATGAAAGTACAAAATATGTTGTAGAAGCGATACAAAATGTTGTTGTATTAAATAGAGACCCACAGCAAGAATTACAAAAACTTAACGATAAACTTAATGAATTGATAAAGAATTAAAATAATGAGAAAAAAGAAAAGATTTTCAAAAAGGACAAAATGGGCGTACATATTTATTGCACCTGCAATGTTGATACTTACAATTTTTGTGTTTGTACCAGTCATAGCATCGTTTTTCTTAAGTTTTACAGAATATGATGGTATATCTTCACCAAAAATTGTTGGGTTAAAAAATTATATAAATATACTTTTTAATGATCCGTTGTTTTGGAAAGCTGTAAAAAACACTTTGGTCTATGTAATTGTAACAGTTCCGTTAGGTATAGGTGTGTCTTTGTTAGTATCTTTAGCTTTGTATCAGAAAATAAAATTTAGTTCTTTGTTCAGAACTGGTTTCTTTTTACCTACAGTGACATCAATTGCTGCAGTTTCAGTAGTATGGCGATGGATTTACGCTGGAGATAAATACGGATTCTTAAATTTTGTGTTGACAAAATTAGGGATAACATCTATGTTACAAGACTGGCTTATGCAACCATCTACAACATTGCCTGCTATTATTGTTATGAGCATATGGGGTGGAGTAGGGTATAACTCAATAATTTTGTTATCAGGGTTACAATCAATACCTGATAGTATTTTTGAAGCAGCAAAGATTGATGGTGCATCAGCATTAGAAAGGTTTTGGTATATAACACTTCCTATGCTTAAACCTGTTATGTTGTTTTTAGTAATAATGTCTACAATAAACTCGTTTCAAGTGTTTGAACAAGTGTATATTATGGCAAGTTCAACAGAGTATTTTGGTGGTGTGTTATATTCTGCATTAACTATTGTCCCTTATTTATACGAACGTGCATTTAAAAGGTTTATGTTAGGATATGCTTCTGCATTAGCATATTTGTTGTTTATAATAATTTTTATATTTACTCTGATTTATATGAAAATATCAAAATTCTATGAAGAATAAAACTAAAAAAAGGATTAAAGTTAAAAAACTTGTTAACAATTTTGTGTTATATGGGTTTTTAATAATAGGGTTTATTATAATGGTATTTCCTTTTTATTGGATGTTGATAAGTTCAATAAAACCAAGAGAAGAACTTTTAACTTATCCACCTGTGCTTTATACATTAAAACCTACTATTGAGTATTACAAACAATTGTTTAGTTTGATACCTATGCAAAGATACTTGTTCAACAGTTTATTTGTTGCTTCAGCTGTAACAATTACAAACCTTTTTTTCTCATCATTAGCTGGGTATGCATTTGCTAAACATAAATTTTATGGAAAAAACTTTTTGTTTACTTTGATTTTAGGTTCTATGATGGTCCCTTGGCAGGTTAATATAATACCAAGTTTTATTATAGTAAAAAAACTTGGTTGGTTAAACTCTTTCTACGGATTAATTATACCAGCAATGGTTAATGCATTCGGTATATTTTTTATGAGACAAATGATTTCTACTATACCAAACGAACTTATTGATGCTGCACATATTGATGGTTGTAGTGAACCATATATATTTTGGAGAATAATACTTCCATTGTCAAAACCTGGGTTAGCAACTTTAGCTATTTTTAGTTTTATGAGTCAGTGGAACAACTTTGTTTGGCCTTTGGTTATAATACACAAAAGTGATATGAGAACAGTACCGTTAAGTTTAGCTGTATTAAACTCGCAGTTTGGGAACAACTTTGGTCTTCTTATGGCAGGAGCAAGTATTTCTATTTTACCTATGCTTATAGTATTTGTGTTTTTACAAAAATATATTGTGAAAGGTATAGTATTCACTGGGTTAAAAGAATAAGAAGAGGTTATTGGAACTAAAAATGGTGTTTTTATATATTATAAATCCAGCAACTTGGAGAATACTGAAAAAACACTTATTTTTGTCATTGCGATTCTGCAATTTTTCCTGCCATTGGCGGGATGGCAATCTGTTAACAACGAGATTGCTTTGCTATCATAAAGTGGTTAACAGAAATTAAGAAGAAAGGAGTTAAAATAAGACCTATGGCTAATGAAACTGTTTTTAAAAGATACAAAGATAATCCTATAATAACACCTAAACTTGTACCAAGAGCAAATAGTATTCACAACAGTGCTATAGTTAGGTATAAAGATGAGTACAGAGGTATATTCAGAGTTGATGAAATTGATATGAGATACACTTTACATCTAGGTAGAAGTAAAGACGGGATAAACTGGGATATAGAACCTGAACCTATAAAAATGAAAAGTAATGACCCAGAAATTTTTGTTACAAAACAGAGCTATGATCCAAGAATTACAAAAATTGATGATACATATTATATTTTATGGTGTAATTCTACACCACATGGTCCTGCATTAGGACTTGCTTATACAAAAGATTTTGAAGAATTTGTCCAACTTGAGAATCCATTACCACCTGCTACAAGAAATGGTGTGTTGTTCCCAAGAAAAATTAATGGTAAATATGCGTTGTTACACAGGCCTTCAGACCGTGGTCATACACCATTCGGAGATATATTTTATGCAGAAAGTCCTGACCTTATTCACTGGGGGCATCATAGGTTTGTAATGGGACCTATTGATGTTGTGTGGCAATCGTTAAAAGTAGGGGCAGGTCCTGCCCCTATTGAGACAAAAGAAGGTTGGCTTTTGATTTATCATGGTTGTTGGCAAAGTTGTAACGGATATCTGTATTATGCAGGCGCTGCTATACTTGATTTAGATAAACCATGGAAAGTAATTTATAGAACAAAAGATTACATATTAGCACCTACTGAATGGTATGAACGTATTGGCGATGTACCTAATGTTGTATTCCCGTCATCTGCAATTGTTTATGAAGATGGTACAATAAGGTTGTATTATGGTTGTGCGGACACTTATGTTTCAATGGCTGAAGGAAAACTTGATGAATTGATAGATTTTGTTAAAAAACATAGTGTTTAAAAAATATATCAAAATCTTATTATTTACAAAAATTTTTTAAAGGAGATAAAAAATGAGAGTAGTAGAGAAACCTTGGGGTAAAGAAATATGGTTTGCTGTAACAAAAAAATATGTAGGTAAAATATTAATTGTTAAAAAAGGACATAGAATGAGTAAACAATATCATAATGTTAAAGACGAGACACATTATTGTGATAAAGGTAAATATATTATGGAGTTAGGTAGAAAGACATTTATTGTTAAAGAAGGTGATGCAATAAGAATAAAACCTAAAACTGTTCACAGAATATATGCAAAATTTGGAGATGTAAAAATTATTGAAGTTTCAACACCACATCTTAAAGATCGTGTAAGAATAGAAGATGATTATGGTAGATAATTTTTAGAATTATTAGTTGCTAAATTTTGTTATCATATATGTTGTTTTTTTAAAAATAGAATATATTAAAAAAATTTTTGAAAAAAACGAGGTATATCAAAATATGGCAAGAGTTATACTTAAAAATATAACAAAACAATTTGGTAATGTAAAAGTTTTAAAAAATATAAATTTAACTATAGAAGATAGAGAGTTCTGCGTATTGTTAGGACCATCAGGTTGTGGTAAAACAACATTGTTGAGAATAATTTCAGGATTAGACGAACCTACTGAAGGAGAAATATGGATTGGTGATAAAGATGTTACAGATTTAGAACCAAAAGATAGAGATATAGCAATGGTGTTCCAAAACTATGCTTTGTATCCACATATGAGTGTGTATGACAATATATCTTTTGGACTTAAAATAAGAGGGTATTTAAAAGATGAGATTGACAGCAGAGTTAACCAAGCAGCAGAAATACTTGGTATACAACAATTTTTGTCAAGATTACCAAAAGCGTTATCTGGTGGTCAACGGCAACGTGTAGCAGTAGGTCGTGCTATTGTAAGAAAACCAAAAGCGTTTCTTTTTGATGAGCCATTATCAAACTTAGATGCAAAACTTAGGGTAGAAATGCGTGCTGAATTAAAACGGTTACATCAACGGCTACAAGCTACTATTGTATATGTCACACATGATCAAGTTGAAGCAATGACTTTAGCTGACAAAGTTGTTGTTATGAAAGATGGTGTGATACAGCAAATAGGTTCTCCATTAGAAATTTATAACAAACCTGTAAACAAATTTGTTGCTGGGTTTATTGGTTCACCACCAATGAATTTTATTAATGGTATGATAGTTAAAAAAGATGATAAAATAATTTTTGATGAAGGTACTTTTGAACTAAAACTTCCTGAAGAGTATTTTGAAGATTTAGCTAATTATATAAACAAAGAAGTTCTTCTTGGGATAAGACCTGAAGATGTATATGACAAAATTTATGTTTCTTCTACTGCAGAAAATACTATTGTTGCAACTGTAAACATAGTAGAACTTTTAGGCAATGTGAAACATTTACATCTTACTACTGGGAAAAACAATTTTGTATGTATAGTAAAATCTTCAAACGAAGCTGAAGAAGGACATACTATAGAAGTTGTATTTGATATATCAAAAATACATATTTTTGATAAAGAAACAGAACAAGCTATAATTTAAGAAATTATGAATTTAGATGTAATTACAAACATTAAGAAAACAAGAATATGGGTGTTAATCATAATTTCAGTTTTAATTGCAGGATATATAAAGTTTAAAAGTATCTACTCAATACCAGTTCCTATATGGTCAACTAAAGCGTTTATTTTATTTTTAGAAATTTTAGTTGTTGTTCTTGTTGTAGATGTTATTATAATCATTGCATTTAATTATATAAGGAAAAATGTGTTGTATTTGAAACACAAATCTGAAGAAGCAGAAGAATTACTTAACGAAACTAAGTTTTTGTCAGAAAAGTTAGAAAAACAAACTAATTTTTTAAAAGATAAACTTAATGAAATAACAACTTTAAACAAAATAATTTATGAAATAAACCAAACATTTGAGTTAGAACGTGTATTAAAAATAATTTTGGAAAGCATCTGTAGTTATCTTAAATATGACAGAGCAGTAATTTTTTTGTTTGATAAAGAAAAAGATTGTTTAGTGCCATCTATAGGATATAATGTAGAAAAATCTGAACTTGAGAATTTAGTTTTGTTCTTGTCTGATAAAGAAAGTGTAGTAGTAAAAAGTTTTATTAAAAACATACCTGTTATTATAAAAAAATTATCAGATAAAGAATTAAAAATGCCTTATTTTAAGGATATAAAAGAAGATAATACTTTGATCTGTGTACCGTTGCAAACAAAAGATAAAAATGTAGGTCTGTTGTTAGCAGATACAAGTATATCAAAACGTAAATTAGCAGAAAAAGATTTAAGGTCTATCTCAAACTTTGCTATACAAACATCGTTAGCTATATGTAATGCACAATTGTTTGAAACAGAACGTTTGTTTAAAGAAAAATTACAACAAGAAGTAAATTTAGCAGTTAAAAAGTTGCAAGAAGCACAAAAACAATTAATACAATCTGAAAAACTAGCTGCGTTAGGCGAGATGGCTGCAGTGGTTACACATGAAGTAAGGAATCCTCTTTCTACTATTTATATGTCAGCACAGGTTCTTAATAAAACAATAACACAAGATAACGAAGCTAAAAAATACATAAATTATATTATCTCAGAAACAGAACGATTAAACAAAGTTGTAACAGACATACTTTCATTTTCAAGAAAACCACAACTTGTTTTAACAAAAACTAATATAAACAATTTGATAGAAGAACTTGTCTCGTTTTTAGAAATCAGTGATTTTATAAAGTATGATATAAAATGTTTTAGAAATTATGATGACCAAATACCAGAATTTTTATTAGATAAAGATCAAATAAAACAAACTTTGCTTAATATAATACAAAATGCATGTCATTTTATGGAAAATAGGCCCATAAGAAAACTTATTATTGAAACAAAAAAAGAAAATTCTAATTGTGTAATAAAAATTTCTGATACTGGCATAGGAATACCACCAGAAAATACTAAAAAAATTTTTGAACCTTTCTTTACTACAAAAACAAAAGGTACTGGTTTGGGTCTCTCTATATCAAAAAATATAATTGAAGCACATGGCGGGAAAATCGCAGTAGAAAGTGTCTTAGGTGAAGGAACTACTTTTATAATAACTTTACCAATAAAAATTGAAGTTAATTTTCAATAACAAAATTTATGAAAAAAATACTTATTGTAGAAGATGAAGAATTGATGCTTGATATTATAAAAGATACTTTAGGGAAAAAATATGAAATAAAAGGTTTTACCTTAGGTAAACAAGCACTTGAATATTTGCAAAAAGAACAACCAGATCTTGTTATCTTAGATATTAAACTTCCTGATATAACAGGATTAGAACTTTTAGAAAAAATAAGAAAGTTGTTACCTAAAGTACCAATAATGATGTGTACTGCATACGACTCGTTTAAGACAGATTACCAGATATGGTCTGCAAATGTAGCAGATTATATAGTAAAACCTATCGTTTTAGAAGAATTAGAAACAAAGATAAAAAAAATTATTGGTGAATAATGCTTATCTTAAAAATTTATGGTACAACAAATTTTGTTGTTTATATGTTTTTTAGAATTAATTTTTTTGTTGTTTCTTATCATACATTTTCGTAAATACAAAACAATTCTTAAAGAAGAATATAAAAATAAATTTTCTTTTATAGAAGAAATTACAAGACCATTAAGAACACTTGCAGATTTTGATAAAGTTCTTATAGAAATTCTAAATATATTATCAAAAAAAACAAACCAAAAGAATAGTTTCATATATTTGTTAGAAGAAGATAAAGAAAATTATTATTTAAAATGTATAGGTTGTCCACATATTGTTTCTATCAGTGGGATTGCAAAATATAGTATAGTTGTTAAAAAAGAAGAATCATCAATATTAAATAGTATTATAAAAAATAAAAACATTGTTAATAATATGATAATAAACGAATTAGAAAAAGTTTTGCCTTATAAAAACTTTTTAGTTATTCCAATGGTGTTAAAAAATAAAGTTATAGGGTTTATATTAACACAAGCAGTAGAAGAAAATACACAACAAGATTTTTCTATATTTTCTGTTTTTGCAAACGAAGCTGCTTTAGCAATAGAAAACGCAAAGTTGTATGAAAAATTAGAAAATATGTCTACTACAGATGGCCTAACTGGTGTATACAACCGAAGATATTTAGAACAACAACTTCCTAAAGAAATAGAACTTGCAAGAAGATACAAAAGTTTTTTGTCAATATGTATAATAGATATAGATGATTTTAAACATTATAATGACAAAAACGGTCATTTAGCAGGTGATGATTGTTTAAAGAAAGTTGCTGAAGTTATTTCTTCAACAATAAGAAGCGGAGATATTGTAGCAAGATACGGCGGTGAAGAATTTTTAGTAATACTACCAGCTACAGATAAAAATGGCGCTTTTATTGCAGCAGAAAAGATCAGAAAAAATATAGAACAAACTAAGTTTGAATATGCTTCAAGCCAACCCTTAGGTAAAGTTACTGTAAGTATTGGTGTAGCAACCTACCCTACTGATGCACAAGATTATATAAAACTTGTTGAAACAGCAGACCAGTTTTTATATAAAGCAAAAACAAGTGGTAAAAATAAAGTTTGTTGTTAACAAAAATTTTTTAACAAAAATTTTTAAAAAACAAAGTTTTCCGACGATAAAAAATTATTAAAAAAAATTTTTTTCTTACCTCTTGACAAACAAAACATATATTTTGTATTACAAGTATAGACAAGTTATGTAATTTAATTTTATTAAAAAAAGGGGGGTTTAAAATAAATGAAACAAAAAATAAAAATCATAACAACACTGATGTGTAGCATATTGTTGTTGACTGGGTTCACATATGCTGCTGTTCTGGACAACTTTGAAGATGGTGACAATGGTAACTGGTGGGGTGGATATTGGTATACATTTGATGATTCTTCAAACAATGGTAATTCTGTAGTAAATCCTTTACCCGATGCAAAAGGTGGAATAGGTTTTATACCATCAGATGTTACTGACCAACCAGGCAATAATTATGCAGGACGTATGTGGGGACAACTTGGTGGTGGATACCAGTATGCATTTGTAGGTATGGGTACTAACCTTGGTCAAACTGGGAGCAATCCTGCACCAGTAAATATCTCTCAATATACAGGGGTAAGATTTAAAGTAAAAGGTACTGGAACATATCAGTTTAAAATTGTAGACCCAAATGCTCCAAATCGAAATTATAAAGTTTATCTTAAAACTTTTACAGCAAGTTCTTCCTGGCAAACAATAACTGTTAATTTTAACGAAACAGATCTTGCTTATGGTTGGGGAAATTATAATAACAAAACAAATCCAAATGCATCGGATTGGAATGATAAGCCACCTCTTTCAACAGTTCTTCAAGGTGTAGAATCGTTTCAATGGCAAACTGTTGACCAAACTCCTGGTACTCAAGTTGACCTCTGGGTTGATGATATAGAACTTATTGGTGGTGGCTCAACATTA